>Ga0187845_1000205_pt1 | contig 34092 bp, 32 predicted proteins | sample SpaLakP09_SKY_68_FD_134515 | JGI IMG/M metagenome (GOLD analysis project Ga0187845, IMG submission 134515) | Oligotrophic lake water microbial communities from Sparkling Lake, Wisconsin, USA - SP09_SKY_68 | ecosystem: Environmental > Aquatic > Freshwater > Lake | place: USA: Sparkling Lake... | reverse complement strand
GCGGCCGTCTCCATAACCTGCCGCGCCACGGCGCAGGTGGCCTCGGCCTCGGCTTCCGGGGCCTCGAAGACCAGTTCGTCGTGAACCTGAAGCAGCATCTTCGCGGTCAGGCCGGCGGCCTGAAGGGCCGCGGGCATCCGCACCATGGCCCGTCGCATCACATCGGCAGCCGCGCCCTGGATCGGCGCATTGATCGCCGCCCGCTCGGAGAACTGGCGCTGGGCCACCGACTTGGACTGGACCTCGGGAATATTGATCCGGCGACCGAAGATGGTGGTGACATAGCCATGCTCGCGCACGAAGGCCTTGGTGGCCTCCATATAGGCCTGGATGCCGGGGAAGCGCTCAAAATAGGTCTTGATATAGGCCCCGGCCTCGCCCTGGCCGATGCCCAGCTGGTTGGCCAGGCCGAAAGCCGAGATGCCATAGACAATGCCGAAATTGATCGCCTTGGCGCGGCGGCGAACGTCGGAGGGCATGCCCTCGATCGGCACGCCGAACATCTCCGAGGCGGTCATGGCGTGGATGTCCAGACCGTCCTGGAAGGCCTTCTTCAGCTGCGGAATGTCGCCGATATGGGCCAGCAGGCGCAGTTCGATCTGGCTGTAGTCGGCGCTGATCAGCACCTTGCCCGGATCGGCGATGAAGGCCTTGCGGATCTTGCGGCCTTCCTCGGTGCGGATCGGGATGTTCTGCAGGTTCGGGTCCGACGACGACAGCCGCCCCGTCGTCGTCGCCGCCAGGGCATAGGAGGTGTGAACCCGGCCGGTCGCCGGCGCGATCGCCGCGATCAGGTTCTCCGTATAGGTGCCCTTCAGCTTGGACAGCTGACGCCAGTCGAGCAGGACGCGTGGCAGCTCATGCTCCAGGGCCAGGCTCTCGAGCACATCGCTGTCGGTCGACCACTGGCCGGTCGCGGTCTTCTTGCCGCCCTTCAGGGCCATCTCGCCGAACAGCACGTCGCCGACCTGTTTGGGGCTGCCCAGATTGAACGGGTGGCCGACCAGTTGCTGCGCCTTGGCCTCGAACTCGGCCATGCGCAGGGAGAACTCGTTGGACAGCCGGCGCAGGGTCTCCGGATCGACCCGGATACCGGCGTTTTCCATCGCCGCCAGCACCGGCGGCAAGGGCCGCTCGAGCGTCTCATAAACGGTCAGCAGGCCCTTGGCCGCCAGCTGGGGCTTGAGGATGGCGTGCAGCCGCAGGGTGACGTCGGCGTCCTCGGCGGCATAGGCCGTGGCCTCGGCCAGACCCACATGCTTGAAGCTGATCTGGCTCTTGCCCGACCCGGCAACCTGCTTGAACGGGATCGGCTGTGGCCCAGCCACAGCTCGGAAAGCTCGTCCATGCCATGGCCGTGCAACCCGGCCTCCAGCACGTAGCTGATCAGCATGGTGTCATCCACGGGACCGACCTGGACGCCATAGCGTGACAGGACGGCGATGTCGTACTTGCCGTTCTGGGCCACCTTCAGCACGGCCGGGTCTTCCAGCAGGGGCTTGAGGATGGCGATGGCGTCGGCCAGCGGGATCTGCTCAAGGCTGGCGGCGGTCTCGAAAGCCAGACCCTCGGCCATTTCCTCATGGGCCAGCGGAATGTAGCAGGCCTCGCCCGGCGCAAGGGCCAGCGACGCCCCGACCAGGCCGGCCGTAGCCGAACCCAGGGCATCAGTCTCGGTGTCGAAGGCCGCCAGCCCCATGGCGGTGGCCCGATCGACCCAGGCTTTCAGCGTCTCAAGGTCCCGGACACAGGCATAGGCCGTGGTGTCGATCACAGCCGGCTCGGCGACAGGACTGGCCGCCGCCCGGGCGGCCGCACCCATATAGGACAGGCTCGACACGGGGGCACCGATGGCCGGTCCGGCCGGACGATCCAGGCTGCGCGGCACGGCGGCGGCGCTGCCGTCCCCGACCCGGCGGGCCAGGGTGCGGAACTCCATCGCTTCCAGGAAGGCCTGCAGCACCGCCTTGTCTGGCTCGCGCAGGGTCAGGTCACTGACGGGCTCGGGCAGGGGGGTGTTGCAGTCCAGCTGGACCAGCCGGCGCGACAGCCGGATCTGGTCGGCGAAATTGATCAGGGTCTCGCGGCGCTTGGGCTGCTTGATCTCGCCGGCCCGCGCCAGAAGCGTGTCGAGGTCGCCATATTCGTTGATCAGCTGCGAGGCCGTCTTGATCCCGATGCCGGGCGCGCCGGGCACGTTGTCGACGCTGTCGCCGCACAGGGCCTGAACATCGACGACCTTTTCTGGATAGACGCCGAACTTCTCGAACACCTGCTCGCGGTCGATGCGCACGCCCTTCATCGGATCGTACATCGACACCCCGTCGCCGACGAGCTGCATCAGGTCCTTGTCCGAGCTGACGATCACGGTCTCGCCGCCCTGTTCGCGCACCCGGCAGGCATAGGCGGCGATCAGGTCATCGGCCTCGTAGCCCGCCAGTTCAATGGCCGGAACGCCGAAGGCCAGGGTGGCCTCGCGGACCAGCGGGAACTGCGGGATCAGGTCTTCCGGGGCCGGCGGCCGGTGGGCCTTGTACTGATCATAGAGGGTGTTTCGGAACGTCTTTTCCGAATGGTCCCAGATCACCGCCAGATGGGTGGGAGCGTCGCCCTGCATGTCGCGCAGCAGCTTCCACAACATGTTGCAGAAGCCCTGCACCGCGCCCACCGGCAGGCCGTCGCTCTTGCGGGTCAGGGGCGGCAGGGCGTGATAGGCCCGGAACAGATAGGCCGAGCCGTCGATCAGAAAGAGGCGCACCGGAGCGCTTTCTGTCGCGGGACGAGCGGAAACGGTTTCGGAATCGGGCGCGGCGATATCGGTCATGCCCCGACCATAGGCCGCCGGGCACGGCCTGCAAAATGCTTCTGGCGAGGCGTTCGCCTCAGACCTTCACGATCCAGCGCCGCTTGTGCATGTAACCCAGCACCGCCAGAGCAGACCGATGAAGACCGCCACCGGAATGAGGGCGGCGGTCTTGGTCCCGATCAGTGGCGCGGCCGCGTCATAGGGGATCTTCAGCATGTGCGCGGTCAGCATGATCGACGCCAGCTCGTGCAGCACATAGGCAAAGATCGCATTGACCCCGAAGTCGGTCAGGAAAGCCGTACCCGGCAGCTTCCAGGCCTTCACGTCCAGGCTCTGGTGCAGGCCGGCCAGCACCAGCAGGGTCGCGCCGCAAGAGACCAGCACATAGCTGCTGGTCCACAGATCCTTGATCACGGGGAAGACCACCGCCCAGGCCAGGCCCGCAACCAGCAGCCCCAGTCCGGCGAGGGCCAGACCGCGGGCTCCGCGACGGGCCATCAGCCATTCGCCGGCCGCAACCCCGATCAGCGCCTGGGCGATGGCCGGCAGGGTGCCCAGCAGGCCCTCCGGGTCATAGCCGGCCGGCCCTTTCACATAGGCATGGACGCCCAGAACGGCCCGATCCAGCCAGGCCACCAGGCTGGACCCGGGCGTGGCCAGGTCGGCGACGCCGCCGGGATAGGGCAGCTGGCACAGCGGCCAGTAGATCAGCAGCAGACCGGCGGCGAGGGCCAGACGAACCCGGGGGCCGGTGGTGCGATAGAGGACAGCGGCGGCCAGAAAGGCCAGGGCGATGCGTTGCAAAACGCCCATCGGCCGGAACGCCACGCTCTCGGGCGTCGCGAGCCAGTAGATGTTGCTGACCAGAAGCCCCAGCAGGATCAGCCGCGCCGAGCGCACCAGAAGTCGCCGCAGACCCGGCCCGTCGAGGGCCTGGCCCGTCGCTGGCGTGGCCAGCGGAATCGAGACCCCGGTCATGACGATGAAGGCCGGGAACACGGCATCGGCCAGGGTGAACCCCGACCACCGCGAATGCATCAGAACCGGAAAGACGTCATAGCCGCTGACATAGTGCAGATAGGCGGCACTGTTGACGAGGATCATGCCGACGATGGTCAGGCCACGCAGGACGTCCAGCGAGGCCAGCCTGGGGGCGCGCGAAATCCCGGCATCGAAGGCCATCCGTCTATTCGCCGTCCTCGAGGGACCGGGCCTCTTCCGGCAGCATGATCGGCACGCCGTCACGGATCGGGTAGGCCAGCTTGGCGGCGCGGCTGACCAGCTCGCCACGAGCCCGGTTATAGTCGAGCGGGGCGCGGGTCACCGGGCAAACCAGGACTTCCAGCAGGCGCGGATCGATCTCGACGGGCGGCGGGTTCGGAGCATTGGTCATGTCGGTTTCTTAGCCGGACGGCTCTCTATTGGATAGAGGCCGGCGCGTCGTCGTCGCCGCTGGCCGCATCGATCTCGAGAAGGGTCACCAGGGTCGCGCGGCGATCGGCGAGCGTCGGCGCTTCCAGCAGGGCCTGCTTTTCCATGGCGTCGAACGGCAGGGCCATGGACAGGCTGTTGATCAGGGCATCCAGCGGCGCACTCTCGGCGCTGGTCCAGTCGATGGCCAGACCTCGGTGATCCAGATAGCGCCGTAGCGCCGCCAGCAGGGGGGCAGCCTCCGCGCCGCCCACCACGCCGGGCGGCTCGTCGCGCAGGTCTGCCTTGAAGCTCGTGAAGTCCGCCCGGACCTGGCGATAGGGCGTTCGTACCGGCAGTTCGTCTCCGGCCCGGAACCGGCACACGCCGGTCAGGGTGATCAGATAGCGCCCGTCGCTGGTCTCGGCGAAGCTGGTCACGCGGCCGGCGCAGCCGATCGGGGCCAGGGCGGGGTCGTGGCCGGCCCCCTCGCCCCCACCCTGGTGGCCCCGGGTCTGGATCATGCCGATGATGCGCTCGCCCGACATGGCATCGTCCAGCATGTTCAGGTAGCGCGGCTCGAAGATGTTCAGCGGCAGCTGGCCACCGGGCAGCAGCAGCACCCCGTTCAGCGGGAACACCGGGATCACCAGAGGCAGGTCGCTGACCTTGCGAAAGACACCCGGCATCGTCGCCTCCTAACTGAACAGGATGGAAGACAGCCGCTTGCGACCGGCCTTGGCGACATCGGACATCGCCCCGGCCGCCTCGAACACGACCAGCAACTGCTTGCGCGCCGCCTCATCGTTCCAGGCGCGGTCGCGGGCAATGATGGCCAGCAGGTGGTCCGCGGCCGCTTCGAAATGTCCGGCCCCGGCCAGCGCCTTGGCCAGCTCGAACCGGGCCTCGTGATCGTCGGGATCGGCCGCCAGACGGGCCTCGAAGGGGGCTGTCTCGGACGGGGCCGCCTCCGCCAGGACAAGAGCTGCGCGCACGCTTTCCAGATCGGGGTCCCTGGCATTGGCCGGGGCCATGGCCGCAACCTCGGCCGCGCGCTCCAGGTCGCCGCCATCCAGATAGCAGCGGGCCAGACCGCCGATGGCCTTCAGATTGGCCGGATCCATCTGCAGGGCCTGGGCATAGGCCTGAGCCGCGCCGCCGAGATCCCCCAGCTCGAGCGACTCCCGGGCCATGGCCAGAACCGCGTCCAGGTCGCTCTCGGCCGGCGGTCCCGCCAGGCGGTCGATGAACATCTTGATCTGGCTCTCGGGCACCGCGCCCTGGAAGCCGTCCACCGGCTGGCCGTTGACGAAGGCATAGACGGTCGGAATCGACTGCACGCGCAGCTGGCCGGAAAAGCCGGGGTTCTTGTCGACGTCGATCTTGACCAGTTTGACCGCGCCCTTGGCGGCGGTGACGGCCTTTTCCAGGGCTGGGGTCAGCTGCCGGCAGGGCCCGCACCATGTGGCCCAGAAGTCGACGATGACCGGCTGGGTCTTCGAGGCCTCGATGACGTCGGCCATGAAGCTGGCGTCGGTACCGTCCTTGATGTGCTCGCTCTTGCCACCGGCCGGGCCGCCGGCCGGAACAGGAGGGGGTTTGACGCCAATCAGGCTCATCGGAAGTCTCTCATGCAGATCGCAACGCGTTCAGCGGCAAGATGGTCCCTGGAGGCGACATCCGCAATCGCCGGGTGCCTCTAATCCACCACCGCCATCGCCGCAAAATCCACGATCATCGGCGAGACCCCCAGCGCGGCGAGGAACGCCCTGAAGCCGTCCTGGCTGAGCGCCGTGGTGGCATTGTTGCTTAAGGGGTGGAAGTTGACCGGGTCGGAGGCCGCCAGGGCCGCGTCCAGCACAAAGCGCACCCGCCGGTCGGCGTCATTGATCAGTCCCAGCGCCGTGACCGAGCCCGGCGTGACCCCCAGGGTCTCGACCATCATGGCCTCGGGCCCGAACGACAGCCTGCCGGAGCCGATCACCGTATGCAGGCGCTTGAGATCAATCACCGTCTCGCCGAGCGCCGAGATCAGCCACAGCTGGCCCCTGGCGTCCTTGAGGAACAGGTTCTTGGTGTGACCGCCGGGCATGGCGGCCTTGATCTCCAGCCCCTCCTCCACCCGGAACACCGGCGCGTGGTCGAGGGTGGCGTGGGGGATGCCATGGGCGTCGAGGAAGGCAAAAAGGTCGGCGCGGGTCTTCATGCCCGGCGTTTTAGGACGCAGCGCCCAGGCTTTCGAGCACGAAATCGACGCGGGCGGCGACATCCGCGTAGGGCAGCGCGACGAGCCTGTAGCCGAAGGCAGGATAGACCCGGGCCATGACGGTGCCGGTGCGCTCGGCCTCGGCCAGGTCCTGGCGACGCTCGGCGTCCCGGGTGAAGATCTCGGGCCAGAACGGGGCGATGAACACGATGGGGTCGTACCGGAAGCGCCTGGCGGCGGTGTCGACGGTCGCAGGAACCGGCAGCCCGCACAGCTCCAGATAGCCGACGACGTCGGGTAGGCCCCGATCGTAGAATACCGGCCCCGCCAGACCGTCCGCCGCCCCATAAGACACCAGCTCCCTGGCCAGCATCCGGTCCGCATAGGCCTGGCGGTCACCCCAGGGCAGGGCTGTGCCGCCCGCGCCGACCTCCTCCTGGATGATGGCCCGCCCCGCCTCAACGGTCCGCGCAAAGCCCCTGTCCTCGAGCGCGTTGATCAGGCTGGTCTTGCCCGAACCGGGACCGCCGGTGACGACGATCCGGCGTGGCGAAGGGATGGACATCAGACGGACCTTTCGGGAAGGCGTACGGGTCAACTGGACGGCCTCGCCTGTTGGGCGCTAGACCAGAGCCAAGGGTCAAGACAACAGGAAGACGCGCGGCATGGAACTGGAGTGCTATCCCACCGAGAACCGTCCGCCGGAAATCGTGCCGGGCCGGCCGCAACGGGCCTGGATGGACCATTTCGCCGACCGCCACCCCTATCGCTGCCTGCCGCTGTCGATGGCCAACACCTCGGGCTGGGAAATCCTCTGCCCGGTCGGCTTCTCGATGAGCTGGGACGGCGGCGCGCACCAGGACTGCATCAAGTTCCAGCCGGACCATCCCTATCCGGGCTTTACAGATTTTGTGAAATCGCACTTCTCGCGCGGCACGGTGACCTTCCACACGGGCTATCTGTTCCGCACCCCGCCGGGCTGGTCGATCCTGACCATGGGGCCGCCCAACCACATCAAGGACGGCATCCAGCCCCTGGCCGGCCTGGTCGAGACCGACTGGCTGCCGTTCCCCTTCACGATGAATTGGCTCTTCACCCGCCCCGGCACGGTGCGCTTCGAAAAGGGCGAGCCCTTCTGCTTCATCATGCTGATGCAGGACAAGCAGATGGACAATGTCCAGCCGGTGATCCGCTCGATGAACGCCAATCCCGACCTGCGCCGCCAGTATGACGTCTGGGCCGAGAAGCGCAGCGAGTTCAACAGCCTGATCTTCAAGCGCGACCCCGAGGCCACCAAGGAGGCCTGGCAGCGCTTCTACTTCAAGGGCGAGTACCCCGAAGAGGTGAAGGCCGAGGCCCCCAGCCACCACGTCAACAAGCGCCGCCTGAAGGCCCCCAAGGTCGGCTAGGGCTCCAGCCCCCCCGTTCTGGGGATAGGTTCGTATCTCGGGACCGCCCAAAGCTACCCCCGTGTCGCAGAGCGTTGCGGCGATCAGCGGGGCGACGGCGACTATGACCTTGGGATTTTCACCTGCGGGAGGCCTGGTGGCCCTGGCGCTCCTGGCTCTTTCAAACCCTGCCCTGGCACAGACTCCGCCCTCTGTCGGGGCGGCCTTCACCGACTCCTCCGCTGCGGGCCTGGCACCGACCCGGAGGGTGGCGATCACCAGTGTGATCGTCTCGTTCCAGGCGTCGGTCGGGGCCGTCAAGGAAGGCGGCAGCGGGATGTTCGCCGACAAATCCTCCAGCAAGTCTATGATGGCGATGCCGGACATGGATCCGGCGATGCAGGATGCGATTGTCGCTGAGGCCTATCGCAACCTGAAGGCCGACCTGACGGCAGCCGGCTATGAGATCGTGCCCGAAGCGGAAGTCGCGGCCGACGCCTCCTATTGGGAAATCATCAGCAAGGTTGGCTTCGTCAACCACTCCAAGTCGCTCAACGCCCTGGGCGATGCGATCCTGGTGAGCCCGTCCTCGCTCACCCCCTACATGCCCTATACGATGGAGGGCAGCGCCTTTGAATCGGGCGTGAAAAGCTATCTGGGCTGGAGCTCGGGCTGGGGCAAACCCGCCACGCCGGGCGGCTTCAGCCTGATGACGGCGGCAACCTTTTACAAGCTGCCGGGACTGGAAGTGGCGCTGGCCAAGTCGCTGAACGCCAACGTGGTCAAGGCCTTCTATGTCGTCAACATCGGCCAGACCACCGCCGGCCACAGCCGTACCCTGGGCGGGAGCTCGGCGACCTTTGAAGGTTCGGCCTCGGCCCACGCCCAGGTGGGCCTGCTGCCGGACCAGACCCGCATCGCCTTTCGCTCGCCCGACGGCAACGCCAAGTGGCAGAAGGTGAACGTCAACAAGCCCAGCCCGGCCAAGGACGGCGATGTCGTTGTGCGCCTGGCCCAGCCCCTGCTCGGCGGCACGGACTTCTTCGACGTGTCCAGCGACGGCGGCCGTCAGCGTGGGGCCTTCATCCTCCCGACCGCCGAGTTTCAGTTCACCTATGTCGCCTCGCTCAACAATCCCGCCGCCTTCCAGCAGGATGTGCAGACCATGATCGCGTCGGCGTCCCGGTCGATGGTCGAACTGGTTCGCCGTTAGGGCAAGCTGTGCCCAACATCCTCAAGAGCGTGGCTGAAAGCCGGACCTGACGCGCCAATCCCCTCCAAAGTCCGGGTCGATCGCCGTCCGGCGGTTGGCCCGGGCGGCAGGACTGGCTAAGGTCGCCCGCACAGTCCCGTCGCCACAGAGACCTTCATGACCAAGCTGATCGACCTTGCCGGCTTCCTGGCCTCCGAACCGGCCGATGCCGCCCTCAAGGACCTGGTCACCGTGATCGCCGGCTCCTGCGGCCAGATCAGCAAGGTCGTCGCCTCCGGCGCGATCAGCGGCAGCCTCGGCGCGGCCGGCCAGGTCAATGTGCAGGATGAAGAGCAGAAGAAGCTCGACATCATCACCAACGACATGCTGCGCGACGTGCTCAAGGCCTGCCCGGCCGTGGCGGGCCTGGCCTCTGAAGAACTCGACGAGATCGAGACCACCGGCCGTACCGGCGGCTATCTGGTCACCTTCGATCCGCTGGACGGCTCCAGCAATATCGACGTCAACGTCTCGGTCGGGACCATCTTCTCGATCCTGCCGGCCCCGGCCACCGGCATCCCCACCGAGGCCGACTTCCTGCAGCCCGGCCGTCGCCAGGTCGCCGCCGGCTATGCCGTCTACGGCCCCCAGACCATGCTGGTGCTGACCCTGTCGGACCGCGTCGTCGGTTTCACCCTCGATGCCGACGGGGCCTGGCTGCTGACCCACGACACCCTGGGCATCAGCCCCGACACGGCCGAGTTCGCGATCAACATGTCGAACCAGCGCCACTGGGCTCCGGCGATCCAGACCTATGTCCAGGGCTGCGTCCAGGGCAAGGACGGCCCGCGCGGCAAGAACTTCAACATGCGCTGGGTCGCCTCGATGGTGGCCGACGTCCATCGCATCCTGATGCGCGGCGGCATCTTCCTCTATCCGTGGGATGCCCGCGAACCCGACCGGGCCGGCAAGCTGCGCCTGATGTACGAGGCCAACCCGATGTCGCTGATCGTCGAGCGCGCCGGCGGCAAGTCGACCACGGGCCTGGACCCGATCCTCGACCTGCAGCCGGTCAAGCTGCACCAGCGGGTGCCGGTGGTGCTGGGCTCGGCCAACGAGGTCGACCAGGTCAGGGTCGCCATGACGGCCTGAAATCGCCAGCGGGGCGTGGCCAGCCAGGCCCGCCCCACAAGGGATCGCCCCATCCCGGAACCCGGATCACCAGACGCGCCGACGCCGTAGCCCTGCAGAAACCCGAGGCCGGGCGCTTGTTTGATGGTGTCTGGAGAAAATGGCGCGCCCGGAACGATTCGAACGTCCGACCCTCAGATTCGTAGTCTGCCAACGAAGATCCGCAGCGATACGGCAGGCCCCGCATTATGCGCACAAAGCCCCGTTTTTTATCGCTTTTCCACTCTTGATCCGGAAAGCCCTCGCGCCTAGATACGCAGCGGTACGGCACCACAGTGCACCACAGCAGCACCACAGCAATCGGGCGGGGACGGCAGATGGCAGGCAGCTATACGGCGAAACTGACGGCGCGGACCGTCACCGCGATCAAGCCGAACGGCCAGGACTTCGATGTCCGGGACTCTGATCTTCGGGGCTTCCACATCCGCGTCACCAAGGCCGGAGAGATGGTCTACCGCTTCCAGTATCGCCGCCCTGACGGCAGCCGCCCGGTGCTGACGCTCGGCAAGGTGAGCGAACTCACCCCTGATCAGGCGCGCAGAGCCGCCAATGCCCACTTCCTAGCCGTCGGCGGTGGTGCAGATCCGCGCAAGGCCCGACTGGACTGGATCGCTGCGCCGACCATGGACGACCTCTGGGAGCGCTACGAACGCGAGCGACTGAAGATCAAGAACCGCGAGCGCACCATCGCCGAGTATGTCCGCAACTGGAAAACCCACGCCAAGCCGATCCTGGGCGGGATGAAGGTTGCCGAGGTCGGCCGGAAGGACCTCAACGCTGTGGTCGCCGCCATGGGCATCAAGCACACCACCGCCAACCGCGTGGTCGCCCTGCTGTCGGTAATGTTTAACTTCGCCGTCGAGAACGAACTGCGCCCGGACAACCCGGCGGCGGGCATGCGCAAGCACCGCGAGGCCACCCGCGATGTTGCCTTCACGGACGACGAACTCGGCCGCATTGCTGCAGCGATTGAGAACGAGCGCGAAGGCTGGGCGCGAACTGCGCTCACGCTGATGATGGTCACCGGCGCGCGCCACCGTGAAGTCCTCAGTGCGGAATGGTCCGAGTTCGACCTGGATGACAGCGCACCGACGTGGCGGCTGCCTGCTCAGCGCATGAAGGGCGGCAAGTCTCACACCTATGCGCTCGACAGCGAAACGGTCGCCATCATCCGTGATTGGCGCGCATCCGCGCCCTTCCTGTCGCCGCGCTGGGTGTTCCCCAACATCAAGGGCACAGGCCCGAAGGAGAGCCTGCAGAAGCCCTGGGCGCGCGTGAAGGCCGAGGCGAACCTGACCCGAGGTGTCCTGCACTCGTTCAGGCACACCTTCCTGACGAGGCTGGCCGAGAGCGGCGCGAGCGCCATCGACATCCGCAACACGGCGGGCCATGCCGACATCGCCACGTCGATGAAGTATGTCCACGCTGCCGAAACGGCCCGCCTGCGTGAGTTGCAGGACCAGAACCGGAAGGCCATCCGCGACGCAATGAAGAAGAAGCCCAGGTCCGCTGAGATCGTACCGCTACGAGGCGAGGCGGAAAGCGCCTAGGTCTCCGCGTCGTTGGCCCCCGCCTTGCGCCGAAGCGCGCCGTAGAGATCCCCCGGCCCGAGCAGCACCTTGAGCAGCTCTGTGCGCAGGCGCTCGGAGGCCAGCACCTGACGGCTCATCGTGTCGAAGGCCGTGTCGCTGTCCATGACCGCGTCGAGGAACTCCTTCTGCAGCGTCGGGGAGTTGTCGAACTGCGCCTTGGTGTTGGCCATGGCCTGCACCTGCAGCTCCTCCGAGGCCAGCATGTGGCTCTTCAGGAAGCCGTTGACGTAGTGCAACTGGTCATCGTCCGTGAGCTGACCTTCGAACAGGTCGTTCACGCGGGCGATGATCTCGTCAAGCAGCGCCTTCTCCTTGTCCTGCAGCGCCCCTGACCCGACGTCGGACATGCCGGTGAGCTTGGGCGCTTCGCCCTCGCCGTAGAGCAGGTTGCGCTTGGCCTCGGCTTTCAGGCTGTGATGCGTCAGCTTCACGCCCGACAGGTCGATCCCCTCGCGGTCGCGGCCGAACTCCAGCAACGGCAAGAGCCGCCGGAAGAAGATCGCCCGCTTCTCGATGTCGGTGTTCCCGTAGTCGAGGATCTGGCTGAGGAAGCTGTAGAGCCGCTGGAACGTGGCCATGTCGCCCTTGAAGAGCGTCAGGGCGTCCATGTGATCCTTGGCGTCGGCGGCCGCCTGTTCGTCCTCCTGAGCAGTGGCGACGGCCCAGGCCCGCTTGGCGGAGTTGAAGGCGTGCACAATACGGTTGGCTACCGGCTCGATGGCGGCGATCAGGTCGCCCTGGCGGGCCATCGGGTTCAACTCGACCTTCACCACCCGCTCGACCTCGAAGTCGTCGTAGTGGCCGCTGCTGTCGAGCTTGGCGCGAAGGTTGTAGATCAGGTTCGGGTCGGTCGCGGCCTCCAGCTCGGCCGTCTCATAGTAAGTGTGGAACGCCGCCAGGATCTCGTCGGAGCTGTTGACGAAATCGAGGACGTAGGTGGTGTCCTTGCCCGGATGCGCGCGGTTCAAGCGCGAGAGGGTCTGCACGGCCTGGATGCCCGCCAGCCGCCGGTCCACGTACATGCCGCACAGCAGGGGCTGGTCGAAGCCGGTCTGGAACTTGTTGGCCACCAGCAGCAGATGGAAGCTCTCGGCCTTGAAGGCGTCGCGGATGTCACAGCCGTTCAGGCCGGGGTTCAGCGCCGGGCTGGTCTCGCTCACCTCACCCAGGTCGGCGTCGTTCACGTCGCCGGAGAACGCCACCAGCGCGCCCAGCTTGTAGCCCTGCTCGTCAATGTAGCGGCGAACCGCCACTTGCCAGCGAACGGCCTCGGCGCGGCTGCCCAGCACCACCATGGCCTTGGCCTTGCCGTCCAGCAGCAGCTGCACGTTCTCGCGGTAGTGTTCGACGACGATCTGGACCTTCTGGCTGATGTTGTGCGGATGCAGGCGCACCCAGCGCATGATCTCTTTCTTGGCCTTGCTTTGCTCGACCTCCTTCTCGTCGAGGTCGTGGCCTTCGTGGGCGAGCCGATAGGCGAGCTTGTAGGGCGTGTAGTTGCGCAACACGTCGAGGATGAAACCCTCCTCGATGGCCTGACGCATCGAATAGACGTGGAACGGCCCCGGCAGGTTACCCTCGCCCACGGGCTGGTCGGGGTTCGGCGGCCGCCCGAAAAGCTCCATCGTCTTGCCCTTGGGCGTGGCGGTGAAGGCGACGTAGGTGATGCCCTTCTCGGCGACACGGCCTGCCATCTGGGCAGCGAGGAGGTCTTCGTTGCTGACCTCGCCGCCGTCCAACAGCTCAGCGGCTTCCTCGGCCGAGAGCATCTGCTTGAGTTTGGCGGCCGCCTCCCCGCTCTGGCTGGAGTGGGCCTCGTCGGCGATGACGGCAAAGGCCTTGCCCTCGGTCGCCGCCAGTTCCCGCACGGCCTGCAGGGCAAACGGGAAGGTCTGGATCGTGCAGACGATGACCTTCTTGCCCGCCGCCAGCGCCTCGGCCAGTTGCCCGCTCTTGGAACCGCTGTCGTTTTTGATCGTCGCCACCACCCCCTGGATGCGCTGGAAGTCGAAAAGGGCTTCCTGAAGCTGGGTGTCGATGACGTTGCGGTCCGAGACCACGATCACACTGGAGAACAGCTTGTCATCCTTGGCGTCGTGCAGTTCCGACAGGATGTGCGCGGCCCAGGCGATGGAGTTGGTCTTGCCCGACCCGGCAGAGTGCTGGATCAGGAAGCGCCCGCCCGGCCCCTCCTCCAGCACCTTGGCGGCCAGCTTCCGGGTGGCGTCGAGCTGGTGATAGCGGGGGAAGATCACACTGCTGATCTGCTTCTTGGTGTCGCGCTGGGTCACCATGTAGCGGCCTAGGATCTCCAGCCAGCTGTCGCGCTGCCAGACCTCTTCCCAGAGATAGGCCGTCTTGTAGCCTGCCGGGTTGAGCGGGTTGCCCTTGCCGCCGTGGTCGCCCCGGTTGAACGGAAGGAAGCGGGTGGCCTTACCCGCCAGCCGGGTGGTCATCTCCACCTCGCTGGTGCTGACGGCAAAATGCACCAGCGCCCCGCCGGGGAAGCTCAGCAAGGGCTCGGCCTTCAGCCCCTTGGGCCTTGGATCACGGTCGAACCGGTACTGGTCGATGGCGTCCTTCACGCCCTGGGTGAAGTCGGTCTTCAGCTCCGTCGTCGCGACCGGCACCCCGTTCAGATAGAGCACCAGGTCGAAGCTGTTCTCGCTGGCGGTCGAGTATCGCACCTGCCGCGCCACGCGCAGGCGGTTGGCCTGATAGCGCCGGGTGATCTCGGGGTTCATGCCCATGACGGGCTTGAACTGCGCCAAAGACAGCCGCCCCCGCAGCCCCACCAGATCCAGCCCGGAGCGCAGCACATCCAGCACGCCCCGGTCGTCGAGCGACCTGCGCAGCCGGTCCATCAGCACCGCGACGGCGGCCGAACCGTGGGTCTTGCTGAGGGCCTCCCACGCCTCGGGCTGACTGTCCTGCACCCAGGCCACCAGATCTTCCGGCAGAAGCGCCCGCGCCCGGTCGTGACGTGCAGACACCGCAGGATCATGGAGCCAGCCATTGGCCGCCAGATGATCGACGACGTCATCCTCGAAGCGGACTTCCTTGTGCAGGCTCATGCCACCCTCGTTCAGAACTCAAGCCGTGCGATGCGAGTGCGGAAAGCGCTATCGAGGCGGATCATGGCGTCTGTCAGCTTGGCGTGGATCTCGGGCCACTGATCCGCCGGCGACCGGTAACCGCCCGGAACCACATAGCGAACGCGGCAGCCGCGAACCTCGGGAAGCTCCAGCCATTCCAGTTCGCCGCCGAAGTCAGCCTCGATGGCCTCGCGCTGGGCAAGCAGGGCGAAAAACGCGGCCTTACTCCGACGGTCCTTGCCGCTGCCCAGTGAGATCCACAAGTCGGCCTGCGAGTCCTCCTGACGCGCCCAGAAGGTCAGGGAGAAGCCGCTCCGCCCGATGCCTGTAGACATCCACGGGTCCTGCCCCGGCTTGCGTCCGGCATACAGCTGGGTCCGCTCTCCGGCGGCCGTTAGCAGGCCCTCCCAGAACTTCAACCGCAGTTCATGGCGTTCCGTGCGGTTCTGGCGCTCGGCCTGCCGCTTGATGCCGATCTGAGTCTGGAAACTGGCCGTCTCCGGTAGAGGGATCAGTTGCTGGATGTCGAGCAGCACAGGACCATTGGCCATGCGATAGGGCTTGAGCCGGACGCAGCGGATGTCGATGCCCCGGTCGATCAACCACAGGACGGTGGTCGTCATTTCCTTGCTGAAGTCGGCCGAGGCCAGAATTATCCGGGTATCGCGGCAGAACTGCTCTTCAGCGGCCTCGTCCCAACCGAGGAAGTCGAGGATCGCCGCGCGGGCGGCTTCGAGGTCCGGCTGACCTTTGCTCAGGAAGCGGGCGTGGCTTTCGACCAACTGATCGAAGGTCATGGCCGACACCATGGCGGCATAGCGCAGGGCCTGCAGCTCCATATGTCCGCCATCGTCGGTGCGTTTCAGCTCGACCACCACGAGGTTGGCGTCGCCGTCCAGGCAAAGCAAGTCGATGCGGCGCGAGCTGTCCAGCCAGTCGCCGAACTCCTCGGCAATCACCAACAAGCGCTCGCCCAGCACCTCGATGTGCTTGAGCAGCAGTTGCTGGATGTCACGGCGCTCATACAGCCCCTCCACCCCGAACGAGGTCTCGGCCACCGCCACCAGTTGGCTGTCGCGGATCTCGAAGATGGGCATCAAGCGGCCTGGACTTCTGGGGACACAATGCCGCGCACGTCGATCTTGCCCGTGACGGCGGCGGAGATCAGGGCGGCGCGATGCTCCATCAGGAGATTTTGAAGCCTGACTGGCTCCCTCGTGGCCGCCGTTCGGGCGTTGACAGCTTCGACGATTGCCTCCTGCGTCTTCTGGCGCAGAAGAGGCACCTTTTCTTTGAGCAGCGAACGCAGGTGTAGTGGTCGATTTCTGCCCGCCGCGCCTCGCGAGTTTTCTCGCAGAAAGTGGTTTCCCAGATCGGATGCAAGGATAGCGAAAACGGCCTCCGTACGCATGACGCCCTCACGCCCGCGCAGAACCGGATACCGGTGAGAGACAACCTTCCCCGTTTCATCGTCTCCTGCTAGCGCGACCGCTCCTTCCCAAGCAAACTGACCACTGAGAATTAGATCACCGCTTTCAATTCGGAAGAAACTCGACTCGCCGATCTCGGCTCCTAATACTGGATCTTTGTGAAACAGACCCCGACCCCGATTGTATAGCCCAATGCGGGTGTAGATTTCGTCATGGACAATCTCCACTGGCCGAACAACCTCATCGACGACAGTGTCGAGACGTACCCAATCGCCAACTGCGTCGCTCATAGCGAGGCTTGATAGGCGCTCCGTGAGCAGTTCGATCATCCGCCGCTGCGCCTCCACCAGTGCGTCAATCTTGGCGGTCTCCCGGTCGAGAAAGGCGGCGATGGCGCGCTGCTCGCGAACGGGCGGAACAGCTACTTGGACATTCGCAACTTGACCTTCGTTGAGCGAAGGAACAGTCCCGGGATTTGCTATGAGGTCGAACCGGACGAGGTTGAACAGATACCGCAAGAACTGCGGCTGATGAGGCGGTTCGTGAGTGAAGCCCATCACATTGTTATCGAGGCAGGCATGTGTCCGAAGCCGCCGTATCCGTCCCAACAGCAGGGCCGCGCCAATCTTAGCGAAAACGACAGACTCTGGCGGAAATACATGAGCACGCAACCGGGCTGCCGTCTCGTAAGACACGGTATTTTCGCTCTCTGTGAGATACCCAAGAGCATCTGCTTCACCAAGCGCGTTTACTTTGTGAAAGGGAAGTATCTCGCCTTCAACACCCTGAGCGTCATGCGGGAAACCCGCTCCAGCGTTAAAACTCCCGAGGTGCTTCAATTTGGCAATCGGCCAATGGCTTGGAACCGCGCCCAAATACTCGATCCCGCTGTCCCTGTAGCTATCGTAAGCCGGAAAGCTCATGCAGCCAGCCCCTCGATCATCGCCTTAATCCGGTCGGTTACTTGCAGCAAGTCAGCGTCGATCTCGGCGAGATCACGCGGTGGTTCGAACACATAGAAGTGGCGGTTGAACGGGACCTCGTAGCCGGTCTTGGTCTTGTCCTCGTCAATCCAAGCGTCTGGAGCGTGCGGCAGGACCTCGCGCGCTAAGTAGACCTCGACAGCCTCGCTGAGCGGCACGTTCTCGGTGTCGCGACGCCCGCTATCGGCGGCGGGCTTGCCCTTAGCCTTGCCCTTCTGGCCGACCACCGGCTTGCCCGCCTCATCCAGTAGCGGCCGCTCCACGGTGATCGTGCGGTAGCCGAAAGCCTCATTGGCGAAGATCCGTGACAAGGGCGCGAGCTTGACCTTCCCGCCCTCGGGCGCAGCGGGCGCAGCCTCTCCAGCCCGCACCACCACCTTGCCAACCTCCTTGCCTGCCGCATCCAGCAGGGTGGCGGCCTGGGCCTCAACGAAGTCACCAAACAGCTTGGTGACAAGCGTGATGTCGTCTTCGCCCATCTCCTTGCGCTTGGAGCCCAGCGACTTGCGCATCTTCTTCCAGAAGCCGCTGGCGTCGATTAGTTGCAGTTGCCCCCGACGCGCCGCCGGTTTGCGGTTGGAGACGATCCAGACATAGGTGGCGATACCGGTGTTGTAGAACATGTCAGTCGGCAGGCCGACGATGGCCTCGACCAGATCGTTCTCCAGCAGGTAGCGGCGGATCTCGCTTTCACCGCTGCCCGCCCCGCCGGTGAACAGGGGCGAGCCGTTTAGGACGATGCCAAACCGGCTGCCGCCATCGACGGCCGGGCGCATCTTGGACAGCAGGTGCAGCAGGAAGAGCAGCGAGCCGTCCGAGACGCGCGGCAGGCCCGGCCCGAAGCGACCGTTGTGGCCCTGCTGCTCGTGCTCCTGCCGGACGACCTTCTCGACCTTCTTCCACTCCACCCCAAACGGCGGGTTGGACAGCATGTAGTCGAACTTGCGCGCCGGATGGCCGTCTTCGGAAAGGGTGTTGCCGAAGACGATGTTGGTGACATCCTGGCCCTTGATCAGCATGTCGGCCTTGCAGATCGCGTAGGACTCCGGGTTCAACTCCTGGCCGAACATGGTCAGCCGCGCGCCCGGATTGTGCTCGGTCAGGCGCTCCTCGGCGACCGACAGCATCCCGCCCGTCCCGGCGGTGGGATCGTAGATGGTGCGGACCACGCCGGGCTTTGACAGGGCGTCGTCGTCCTCGATGAACAGCAGCGAAACCATCAGTCTGATGACCTCGCGGGGCGTGAAGTGCTCCCCGGCGGTCTCGTTGGACAGTTCGGCGAACTTCCGGATCAGGTTCTCGAAGGCCAGACCCATCTCGAAGTTGTTCACGGTGTCGGGATGCAGGTCGATCTGGGCGAACTTCTCGGTGACCTGATAGAGCAGCCCGGCCTTGGCCAGCTTGTCCACCTGGGCGACGAACTCGAAGCGCTCGAAGATGTCGCGGACGGCAGGCGAGAAGGCCTGGATGTAGGCGTAGAGGTTGGCGGCGATGTTGTCGGGGTCGCCGACCAGACGACCCATGTCGAGCCGGGCGGTGTTGTAAAAGCTCTGCTTGGCGGCCCGCAGCAGGAACGGCTCGGGATTGACGCCCACCGCCTCGCGCTTGGCCAGCTCCTCCAGCACGGCAGGCTTGGTGGCCTCCAGAACGCAGTCCAGCCGCCGCAGCACGGTGAAGGGCAGGATGACCTTGCCGTAGTCCGACTGCTTGTAGTCCCCCCGCAGCAGGTCCGCGACAGACCAGATGAAGGCCGACAACGACTGGTGGTTCATTACGCGCTCCCCGAACAACGCCTGATAGCACCCCACCGAGGACGCCAAGGCAAGCCGGTAGGTAGCTGAACCCTCGCTGCGGCGGAAGCGGACGTCGGGGCGGGCGGCGATGTCGGCGAATAAAGTCGCACCCTTGGAGGATGCACCCACCCCGGCGGCGACCGGGTACTCTTCCGACGCGGATTAACCCTCACCCTTGGAGGACGCAGCCGCCCCCGCTGGGCCGTGACGCACCGGGCTGTCCAATTAACACTCCCTATAGGAGACCAAACACCTTCGAGACCGCCCTCACCGGGTTCCACGGCCCGCGCCAAACGGGGCTGTCGAATTAAAGCCTCCTATAGGAGCCCAAGCGCTCCCAATGCGGCCCTCATCGCCGATCCCACCTCCGCTCACCTCTGCTTTTTAGTCAGCCCCAGGACCCCTCCTGGCGGCAGGAGAACCCATGCCCAAAACACAGACCCCGCTCCGCACCATCGCCCTCGGAGCCCTTCTCGACGCCGACATGAAAGAACGACGCCACCTGCTGTCCCCATGGTTCCGTGAACAGGAGTCAGCGCTCATCTGGGCCGCGCCCGGTGTGGGCAAGACCATGCTGACCCTCTCGCTCGCCCTAGCCATAGCCGGTGGTGGTGGCCTTCTGGGCTGGCGAGCTGAGACACCCGCCCGCGTGCTGATCATCGACGGCGAAATGCCCCTTGATGACCTGCAGGGACGCCTCAGATCGCTCTCGGGGGCCATCGAGGGGATCGACATGGACGCCGCTCGGGGGAACTTGAAGATCCTCGCGCGGCACCATCAAGACCCCGACACGGCCTTCCCCGACTTCGGGGACGAGAAGCAACAGGACGCGATCCTGACGCTGATCCGCAGCTACGACCCGGCGGTGGTGATCCTCGACAACCTCTCGACCCTGGCCACGCTCGACGACGAGAATGGCGCGGCCGAGACCCAGCGCGTCGTCCGTCTTCTGGCCCGTCTCAAGCAGGCCAGGATCGGCGTCATCGTCGTTCACCACTCGGGCAAGAACGGTAAGACGTTCCGGGGCAGCTCGATGCTGGCGACGACCTTCGAGGCCATCATCGGGCTAACCCGTGACGCGGGGGCTGACGCCCTCGATCCCAGCGGCTCGGCCCGGTTCAACATCGAGTGGACCAAGTTCCGGGGCAGGCGTGATGCCAGCATCGGGGACCGCTCTGTGCTGCTCAAGGAAACCGAGGGCGGCCTACAGTGGACCTCGGAGACGCCACAGGACGAGACGCTGAACGCTCTGGCGGTCCTCGTCCGCAGTGGCCGCTTCTCCACCCGCGAAGCCGCCGGGCGTGCCCTGCCGTCGCACCTCTGGCCAAACCCCGAGTCTGCCCCATCGGCTGGCTGGATCTCCGGTCGGTTCAAGATGGCGGACGCCAGAGGCATCCTGCCCAAACGGGAAGCCGACAGCCTGCTCAAGGCTGCCAGCGAGTCCGAAGACGACCACGAAGGCCCCGCCCATGACGACATTTGACGTCGTTGTGGCCGTGCTGGCGGGGTGGAACGAGGGCGTCAGCCTCGCTCCACAGGTGATTTCACGTCTCAGGCTCTTCTTTAAGACCGTGAAGCCGTGAAACGCCTGCCCCGCTTGGGTTTCCGAAGGTCCGCCTAGTCGCGACTTCATGAAGCCCTGAACCACCGCGCCCCGCGCACCCCGAACCTCATCTTCCTCCTCAATCTCGAAAAGGCCCGTCGGACACCCGGCGGGCCTTTCGTGTGTCTGGACCCTTCCGAAACATGACCGACCTGAACAAGACGACCCGCATCCCCCTCAGCAACCGCCCCGGCCAGTTCGCGACCCTCTGCAAGGCGGGCGCGGCCTTCATCGCCGCCAACAACATCCGAACCCTCTTCATGTGCATGGATGGCGCGCGGCTCTACGAATATGTCTGTCACTATAACCCGGCCCGCACCGGCCAAATGGACACGCTCGCCCGTGGCATCGTCGGCGCACAGAAGGGCGACGTTGTCCGCTATCGGGACGGCAACGTCCTGAACCTGCGCCTGGACAACCTCCACCTGATCAAGCGCCCGAAGGCCACCAAGCGCCAAGCCGAGGGAGGCGCGGCTTGATCTACTCCTCGCTGCCCGCTGGCTACTTCACGCTCGCAGGCAACGTTCAGCCACTGCAGCCCCGCTCACCCGCGCGCCCTGCTGCTGGCCGACTTCTCGACTCGAAGACCGGCGACGGCCTTCTGACCACGCAGGAAGCCGGGCAACTGCTCGGGATCTCGCCCCGGACGCTTGAAGGCTATCGCCGGAAGGGCGGCGGCCCGCAGTTCGTAGCGCTGTCCCGCAACGTGGTCCGGTACCGGCGGGCGGATCTGGTCGCATGGCTTGAAGGCCGCATCGCCCCCCACACCGCCAAGGCTCGCGCCTTGCTGGCGGCATAACATCGCCAAGGGACCGTCGCAGAACGCGGCGGTCCCGAACGCGGATCGTTTTGGGGTCAGATTTACGAAGCCGGGTATCGTAGCGGCCGCTCGCAACCCTCTCCCCCGTACCCCCTGCCGCCGAAAAAGTCGGGCAACGGGAGATGCTTCAGCACCAAGCACTGGAGATCAGAACGCTTCAGCGAGCACCAAATCGATGCAGGCGGCACCACAGCAGCACCACAGCCTCGGCCGTGCACCTCGGGAAAACCGATAAGTCATTGAAGTGTATGGCGCGCCCGGAACGATTCGAACGTCCGACCCTCAGATTCGTAGTCTGATGCTCTATCCAGCTGAGCTACGGGCGCGCATTGCCTTTCGGCGAGGCGGGGGAGATAGCCCGTTCAATTGCGGGGCGCAAGCGCCGTTTTCGAGATCGGGTGAAAAGTTTTGGCACGCTTCGCCGAGGTCGCGGGCACGGGTCGCCCGGAACCGGGCGGGGGCGGCTGTTTTGCAGGGTGCCTGGCCTTAGAGAGGTGACAGCCGTGCCGGTTTGTTGTCCATGGTCGGTCCCTGCCGGGGGGTACGCGCCCCGGTCCTGGTCGAACGGAATTGGTACGCATGCGTCGCCTGGCCCTGATCTCCCTGCTCTCGCCCCTGTGGCTGTCGGCCTGCGCCCAGACCGCGCCGCCAGCCGCCCTGGCCGCACCGACCCCGGTCGTGGCACCGGCTGCGACGCCGGCGACCGCGCCCCGCGGCTTCGTGGCGGCGGCCAATCCGCTGGCCGTGGAAGCCGGTCTGCGGGTGTTGCGCGAGGGTGGCTCGGCGGCCGATGCGGCCGTGGCCATCCAGGCGGTGCTGAGCCTCGTGGAGCCGCAGAGCTCGGGCCTCGGCGGCGGCGCCTTCATGACCTATTACGACGCCCGCACCGGCAAGGTGATGGCCTATGACGGTCGGGAGAAGGCCCCCGGCGGTGCCGGCCCCGACATGTTCCTCGGCCCGGACGGCAAGCCCCTGCCCTTCGTGACGGCCCTGCTGTCGGGTCGCTCGACCGGCGTTCCGGGCGCCGTGGCGATGCTGGCCCAGGTCCAGAAAGAGCACGGCCGGGCGGGCTGGAGCACCCTGTTCCGCGACGCCGAAACCCTGGCCAGCGACGGCTTCGTGGTCAGTCCGCGCCTGGCGGGCATGATCAACAGCCCCCGGGTCCCACAGAACAGCGCCGCCGATGTGAAGGCCTATTTCACCAAGCCGGACGGCACTCTTTATCAAGCTGGCGACACCCTGCGGAACCCGGCCTATGCCGCCACCCTGAAGCGGCTGGCGGCCGAGGGGCCCAGCGCCCTTTATGAGGGCCCGATCGCCCAGGCCATCGTCGACAAGGTGCATGAAGGGGCCCTGCCGGGCACGATCAGCCTGTCGGACATGAAGGCCTACCGCCCGCGCTCGGGCACCGCCCTTTGCAGGCCCTGGAAGGTCTATACCGTCTGCGTGCCCAACCCGTCCTCGAGCGGTCTGGCGGTGATCCAGGCCCTGATGATGCTGGAGCATACCGATATCGGCAGTCGGGGGCCGACCGATCCGGTCGCCTGGACTCTGCTGGCCGAGGCCGAACGGGTGATGTACGCCGACCGCGACCGTTATGTCGGCGATCCGGCCTTCGTAAAGGTGCCCGTCGATGGTCTGCTCGACCCGGCCTATGTCGCCGAACGCGCCAGGCTGATCGGCCAGGTCGCCGGGCCGGCACCGGCCTTCGGCTACCCCAAGGGGGCGCCCCGGACAGGCGTCGACGTCACCCATGAGCCCGGCGGCACGACCCATTTCGTCGTCGTTGATCCGGACGGCAATGTGGTGTCGATGACCACGACGGTCGAGAGCATTTTCGGATCCGGCCGCATGGTCGGCGGCTTCTTCCTCAACAATCAGCTGACCGACTTCTCGTTCGCGCCGGTCGAAAAGGACGGCGCGCCGGCCGCCAATGCCGTAGCGGCGGGCAAGCGGCCGCGCTCGTCCATGGCCCCGATCATCGTTCTGGACAACCGGGGCAAGTTTCTGGCGGCCGTAGGCTCGCCGGGCGGCAACGCCATCCTGTCCTATAACCTCAAGGCCATGGTCGGCGTCTTCTACTGGGGTCTGTCGATGCAGGAGGCGATCAACCTGCCCAATCTGGTCTCGCGCGGCAGCAATTTCTCCGGCGATGCCGACCGCTTCGGACCCGATCTGGTCGCCGCCCTCAATGCCCGGGGCGTACTGGTCAAGACCGGGCAGTACGAGACCTCGGGCCTACACGGGGTGATCGTGCGTCCGGGCGGCGTGCTGGAAGGCGGGGCCGATCCCCGTCGCGAAGGGGTGGCCAAGGGCCTCTAGCCCCAGGCCGTCGCGCCCGGCCGACCGGCGCTCAGCCCCGGCGGTCGAGCACCAGCCGCAGGCCGAAGGCGATGAACACCCCGCCGGTGATCCGGTCGAGGGCGCGCACCACCGCCGGCTTTTGCAGCAGGCCCGACAGCGGGACCGTCGCGGCGATCAGCAGGCTCGACCAGACGAGCCCCATGACCACGTGCAGCCCGGCCAGCAGGGCCCCGAAGCTCGCCGGCGGGGCCCCGTGCGGAATGAACTGGGGCAGGAACGAGATATAGAAGACCCCGACCTTGGGATTGAGCAGGTTGGTCAGCAGCCCCCGACGCAGGGCCGCCGCCAGGCCGCCGCCGGCCGGGGTCGCGGTATCGGCCTCGAAGCCCTGACGGGGCCGCAGGATCAGGCCGATCCCCAGCCAGAGCAGATAGGCCGCGCCGGCTCCTTGCAGCACCCCATAGGCCAGGGTCGAGGCGGTCAGCAGGGCTCCGGCCCCGCAGGCAGCGGCCAGCCCCCAGATCATGCAGCCGGCCCCGATCCCCACCGCTGCCGCGAAAGCCCGGCGCGGCCCGCCCGTCGCCGCCGTCCGCAGGACGAGGGCCGTATCGAGGCCCGGCGTGAGGGTCAGCAGGCCGGCGGCCAGGCCGAAGGCCAGCAAGGCTTGGGTCGCGGTCAAGGGGCGGCTCCTGGATAGGCGGTTTGTCAATCAATGCATGGTCCTGTCGCCTCATGACCACAAGCCGCGACCGACTGTCCGGACTGGACGCCCTTCGCGGTGCTGCTGCCTTGAGCGTCCTGCTGTTTCATGCCCGGGGCCTGGTGCTGCCGCGCGGCCTGCTGACCCACGGCTATCTGGCGGTGGACCTGTTTTTCATCCTGAGCGGCCTCGTCCTGGCCCGGGCCCATGACGCGGCCCTCCAGGCCGGTGGCGGGATGCAGTTTCTGAAGCGCCGCCTGATCCGGCTCTATCCGGTCGTCCTGCTGGGCCTTGTCCTCGGTGGCGTAATCCATCTCGCCGCCGGCGTGGACCTGCCGACCGTGGGCCTTCTGCTGGCCCTGGGGGCCCTGTTCATTCCCTTCCCGGTGACGCTGGACGTCTTTCCGCTGAACGGTCCGCAGTGGTCGCTGCTGTGGGAACTGGTCGCCAACGGGATCTATGCCCTGATCGCGCCCTGGCTGACCCTGCCGCGCCTGGCCCTGCTGACCCTGGCGGGAGCCGTGGGCCATGGCCTGCTGACCCTGAGGTTCGGCACCGGCTCCATCGGATCCTTCGGCCAGGACTGGTTCGGCGGCGGGCCGCGCGTGGTGTTCGGCTTCTTCGCCGGGGTTCTGCTGTGGCGGCTGACGGCCAGCGGTCGCCTGAACCGGTTACCGGCCGGTGTTCCGATCGGCTGGCTCATCGGTGGCGTCTTGCTGACGCTTACCCTGCCGGTGCCGGAGTCCGCCCGTACAACCTATGATCTGGCTATCGTGCTGCTGGTCTTTCCCCCGCTCGTGGCCCTGGCGGCCAGGGCCCGCCCTGCCGCAGCCGGCTGGCGCGCGGTCCTCGACCGGCTGGCGGGGCTGTCCTACGCCCTCTATGCGCTGCACATGCCGCTGCTGTGGGGAGCCCGCTTTCTGGTCAGCCGCGTTTGGCCAGAGGGCCTGTCCCGCCCGGCGGTCGGCGCGGCGGCCATGGGCCTGGCCCTGCTTCTGGCTCATCTGGTTCACCGCCATTTCGAACCCTGGGCCGCAAAGCAGCTCAGGCCCTTGGCGGCCTGCCGGCCGGGTCAGTCGCGCTCGACCAGCCGGCCGTCTTCCCAGACGCGGTAGAAGCACGAGCGGAAGCCGACATGGCAGGCCCCGCCGTCGCCCTGGGGGCGGACCTTCAGCAGGACGGCGTCTTGGTCGCAATCGACCCGCAGCTCAGACACGATCTGCAGCTGGCCGCTGGTCTCGCCCTTCTTCCAGAGGGCGTTGCGCGAGCGGCTGAAATAGTGGGCGACGCCGGTCTCGAGCGTCAGGCTCAGGGCCTCGTCATTCATCCAGGCCAGCATCAGGATCTCGCCCGTATCAGCATGCTGGGCAATGGCGACCACCAGGCCGTCGTCATTGAAACGCGGGGCCAGGGCCACGCCCCGCTCCAGGGCGTGCTTGTCGGGGGCGGTCGGGAAGGGGGTCATGCTCATGGACTGGCATATGGCGCCGCAGGGGTCATTTGGGCTAGCCTCGCCGCGGGGGAATCGATGGATTTCAAGGATCGCATCAAGGCTGTGGTCGCGGCGCTGGACACCCGGGCGCGCCCCTGGGCGGCGCAGTCTGTCTGGCATGCCCGGGCCTATGAGTTCCTGCTGTTTGGCCTCAAGCAGGCCTGGGCCTGCCTGTTCGGGGCCCTGATGCTGGCCCTGCTGGTCGGCACCTTCCTGTTCTGGCCCAAGGACGCTGTCGTGGCGCGCTATGATTTTCTGGTCATCGCCTCGCTGCTGATCCAGGTCGGTCTGCTGGCCCTGAGGCTGGAGCACTGGGACGAGGCGGCGGTGATCTTCATCTTCCACCTGGTCGGGACGGTGATGGAGGTCTTCAAGACGGCGCACGGTTCATGGCTCTATCCTGAACCCAGCCTGCTGCGGATCGGCGGCGTGCCGCTGTTCACCGGCTTCATGTACGCCTGCGTCGGCAGCTATATCGCGCGGGCCTGGCGATTGTTCGACATCACCTTCATCCGCTATCCGCCGTTCTGGAGCGCCTGGATCCTGGCGGGCCTGGCCTATCTGAACTTCTTCACCCACCACTATGGCCCCGACATTCGCATCGGCCTGTTCGTGCTGTCGGCGGTCCTTTTCGGACGCAGCTGGTTCGTGTTCACACCGGACCAGACGCCGCGCCGCATGCCGATGATCGTCGGGCTGCTGCTGGTGTCGCTGTTCATCTGGATCGCCGAGAACCTGGGCACCGCCGCCGGAGCCTGGATCTATCCCAGCCAGAAGAACGGCTGGACCCTGGTGGGCGTCGAGAAGATCGGGGCCTGGTACCTGCTGATGCTAATCAGCTTCGTGCTGGTCTCGCTCGTCCACAGCCCGGTCGACGCCTGCGTGGCGAAGATCCGGCAGGGCATCAAGGCGGCGGCCTGAGATCCGCGAACTTGCCCCCTCCGCGCTGACGCGCTCCTCCCCCTTAGGGGGAAGATGAGGGCGTCTTCCCCTTAAGGGGGAGGGCGGCTGCGAAGCAGCCAGGAAGGGGCAAGTCGTCTGGACTACTTCCGGATCACCAGGTCCATGAACCGCTGCTGCAGGACCTTGTCGGTCTTGAACACGCCGCGGAACTGGGTGGTGATGGTCGAGACGTCGTGGTGGCGGACGCCGCGGGTGCTCATGCACTGGTGCTCGGCGTCGATCAGCACGGCGACGCCGGCCGCCGAGAGATGGTCCTCGATGGCGTCGGCCACCTGCATGGTCATGGTCTCCTGGGTCTGGAGACGCTTGGCATAGATCTCGACCAGACGGGCCAGCTTGGACAGGCCCACGACCTTGCCGGTCGGCATGTAGGCCACCCAGGCCTTGCCGAGGAACGGAGCCATGTGGTGCTCGCAATGGCTCTGCACGTCGATGCCGCGCAGCATGACCATGTCGTCATAGCCCTGCACGTCCTCGAAGGTCCGCGACAGTTCCTTGGCGGGATCGCCCTCGTAGCCGGCGAACCATTCGCCATAGGCGTCGACGACGCGCTTGGGCGTGTCCAGCAGGCCTTCACGGTCGGGATTGTCACCGGCCCAGGCCAGAAGGGTGCGGACGGCCGCCAGGGCCTGTTCGCGTGACGGCCGGTTTTCGAGATGGTCGGCCCCGCAGGTGCAGCGCTCGGCCAGAAGGGAGTCAGGTGTGACGGCGTCCATGGTTGAGGGTCTTTCCGCGGGCTGAGTTGCGCCGGAGCGCCGTTCGCTCCGGAATGACGCGTGCCACCCGTCGATCAGATACGGTCAGGCTTCCCAAAAAGACGCCGAAGGAGGCGTGGCCCTGTGCGTACCTGACAGCTATATGGGACCCTCGCGATCGCTCGCAACACCCTACCGTTACGTCAGGCAGACGACTTTCTCATGACCTTGAAGCTGTACGACACTCTGGCCCGCGAAAAGCGAGCCTTCGTTCCCGCCGATCCGGAGCGGGTGACGATGTATGTCTGCGGGCCGACGGTCTACAATTTTGCCCATATCGGCAACTTCCGGCCGGTCGTGGCGTTCGATGTCCTGTTCCGGGTTCTGCGCCACATCTATGGCGAAGAGGCCGTGGTCTTTGCCCGCAACGTCACCGACGTGGACGACAAGATCAACAAGAAGGCCTTCGACGAAGGCGTGGCGATCAAGGTCATCACCGACCGCTACCTCGCTGCCTATCACGAGGACGCCGACGCCCTGCTGGCCCTGCGGCCGACCCTGGAGCCCAAGGCCACTGACCATATCGGCGCGATCGTCGAGATGATCGGCAAGCTGGTCGACAACGGCAAGGCCTATGCGGCCGAAGGTCACGTGCTGTTCGATACCCAGGCCTTCCCGGACTACGGCCAGCTGTCGGGCCGCAACATGGACGACATGATCGCCGGGGCCCGGGTCGAGGTCGCGCCCTACAAGCGCCATCCCGCCGATTTCGTGCTGTGGAAGCCGTCCAAGGAAAACGAACCCGAGTGGGACAGCCCCTGGGGCGCAGGTCGTCCGGGCTGGCACATCGAATGCTCGGCCATGATCGACAAGACCCTGGGCCAGACCATCGACATCCATGCCGGCGGCATCGACCTGGCCTTCCCGCACCATGAGAACGAAGTGGCCCAGAGCCGCTGCGCCCATGACACGCCGGTCCTGGCCAATTACTGGATGCACAACGGCTTCCTGGACATGTCCGGCGAGAAAATGTCCAAGAGCCTGGGCAATGTCGTCCTGCCGCACGAGCTGCTGAAGACCACGCCCGGCGAGGTGATCCGCTGGGCCCTGCTCAGCGCCCATTATCGCCAGCCACTGGACTGGACGCCCGAGCTGCTGGAGCAGTCCCGCAAGGCGCTGGACCGCCTCTACGGGGCCCTGCGTCGCGCCAAGGACGTGCCGATGGACCAGGCCATGGAGGCCCCCGAGGAGGTGGTCGCGGCCCTCGAGGACGATCTGAACACCCCCAGGCGATCTCGTGCTTCTTCGAGGTGTCCAGTGCCATCGAACGGGCGGTGACCGCCGGCGACATGCCGGCCATCGCCGCCAACAAGGCGCGCCTGATCGAGGCCGGAGCCCTGCTGGGCTTGCTGCAGGCCGACCCGGACAGCTGGTTCGAGGGGGATGCCTCCGATGACCTGAAGGCCCAGGTCGAGGCCCTGCTGACCCGCCGGGTCGAGGCCCGGGCCGCCAAGGACTGGACCGCCGCCGACGCCATCCGCGCCGAGCTCGACGCCCTGGGCGTGGTGGTCATGGACGGACCGGCCGGGGCGACCTGGCGGATGAAGGACTGAGTGACAGGGCTGCGCCCCTGATGCGGGGCGCAGCCGTTATTTCTTGGCCGGGGCCGGAGCCGGGGCGGTTGCCGGGGCGTCCGTCTGGCCGTTGATCGGCGGCGTGTTCAGCGGCCGGCGCGTGATCGTCTCGATGGGATAGATCGTCGCACATTTGAGCCACTTACCGGCCCAGGCCCCGCCCCGCGCCTCGCAGCGGTCCTTGGGCCAGACCCACAGAAAGTGATAGCCGAACACGCCGGCACTGCTGAGCAGGAACAGGCCGACGAACAGGATCTTCAGGCGATTGAGGGTGCGGTCCATGGCCCGGCTGTTTAGTCGCGCGACCAAAGCCTGACCAGTGCTTTCGCGCCGAAGGCATCCAACGACGCGGACGCGGCACACGAAGTATCGTACATTTGTTTAAACCTGCACGTTATAGGCTTACGCTTACGTGAAGGGAAACTTGCATTGCAGTGCGGAAAAGGTAATTCCGTGCCCAAGCAGGAGAAAACGTAGCCTGGAGGCGCAGAAACCCGATGAAGGTCCTTGTCCCGGTTAAACGGGTTATTGATTACAACGTGAAGGTCCGCGTGAAAGCGGATCAGACGGGCGTCGATCTGGCGAACGTGAAGATGTCGATGAATCCCTTCTGCGAGATCGCGGTCGAAGAGGCCGTGCGTCTGAAGGAAAAGGGCGTGGCGACCGAGATCGTCATCGTCAGCATCGGCCCGGCCCAGGCCCAGGAAACCATCCGCACGGCCCTGGCCATGGGCGGCGACCGCGGCGTGCTGGTCACCACCGATGCCGACCCCGAGCCCCTGGCCGTGGCCAAGCTGCTGGCGGCCGTGATCGCCGAAGAACAGCCCGGTCTCGTCCTGATGGGCAAGCAGGCCATCGACGGCGACAACAACGCCGTGGGCCAGATGCTGTCGGCCCTGCTCGGCTGGCCGCAGGCCACCTATGACTCGGCCATCGAAATCTCGGGCTCGACCGCCAAGGTCACCCGCGAAGTCGACGGCGGCCTGCAGGTGCTGGACGTGGACCTGCCGGCGGTGATCACCGCCGACCTGCGCCTCAACGAGCCGCGCTATGCCAGCCTGCCCAACATCATGAAGGCCAAGAAGAAGGAGATCGTCAGCAAGACGGTCGCCGACTACGGCGTCGACATTGCGCCGCGCCTGAAGGTCCTCAAGGTCACCGAACCGGCCAAGCGTTCGGCCGGTATCAAGGTGGAAACCGCCGCGGACCTGGTTTCCAAGCTCAACACTGCGGGAGTGCTCTAGATGGCCGTTCTCGTCGTCGCCGATAATGACAACCTGGTGCTGCGCGACGGCACCCACAAGACGGTCACCGCCGCCCTGAAGCTTTCGGGTGACGTGGACGTCCTGGTCCTGGGCCATGGCGCCAAGGCCGTAGCCGACGCGGCCGCCAAGATCAGCGGCGTCCGCAAGGTGCTGCTGGCCGACAGCGACGCCCTGGGCCACGGTGTGGCCGAGGCACAAGCCGACGCCATTCTGGCCCTGGCCGGCGGCTATGACGCGATCCTCGTGTCGGCCACCGCGGGCGGCAAGAACTTCGCGCCGCGCGTCGCCGCCAAGCTCGACGTCGCGCCGATCTCGGAAATCGTCGAAGTGGTCAGTGGCGACACCTTCGTGCGCCCGATCTATGCCGGCAACGCCCTCGAAACCGTCCAGTCCTCGGACGCCAAGAAGGTGATCACCGTCCGTCCGACCGCCTTCGCGGCGGCCGAAGAGGGCGGCTCGGCTCCGGTCGAGACCGTCTCGGGCAGCGATGCCGCCAAGACCCGCTTCGTCAGCGAAGAAATGGTCAAGTCGGACCGTCCGGAACTGGCTGCGGCCAAGATCGTCGTCTCCGGCGGCCGGGCCATGGGTTCGGCTGAAGAGTTCCAGCGGGTCATCGAGCCCCTGGCCGACAAGCTGGGTGCCGCCGTCGGTGCCTCGCGCGCGGCGGTCGATGCGGGCTATGCCCCCAACGACTACCAGGTTGGTCAGACCGGCAAGGTCGTGGCTCCGGCCCTCTATGTCGCCATCGGCATCTCGGGGGCCATCCAGCACCTGGCCGGCATGAAGGACAGCAAGATCATCGTCGCCATCAACAAGGACAGCGACGCCCCGATCTTCCAGGTCGCCGATTTCGGCCTGGTGGCGGACTACAAGACCGCCGTGCCCGAACTGATGGACGCCCTCGCGGCGGCCGGCAAATAAGGCCTCGGACCCGCTCCGAAACGAAAAGGCCCGGAGGCAACTCCGGGCCTTTTTTGCGTCTGAATGCGTGCCGGTCCTGTCAGCGGCGCTCCAGGGTCGATGACGCCATGGCGACCTGGGTCAAGGCCTCGGGACGTCCGACCTTGGCGGTCGAATAGGGGCCAGGGCATAGGGCTGGCCGCTCTGCCAGCGCAGGTCGTCCAGGGGCCGGGCCGGCCGTCCGGCAGTGATAGCCAGGACAAAGACGAGCGCCAGCGCGCCCGCAGCAAGCAGGATCTTCATGGTCGGGACCTTTAAGGGGAGGGTTTCAAGGAGCGGCGCCGAGGGGACAATCGCCTGTCAGCCCTTCGAAGACCAACGATCCCTATTGGCCCGACTTGTGAGCCAGACTAACATCCCTGGGCCATGCGCCTGCCGCCCTTCACGACCCTGACGGCCCTTGAGGCCGCCGCCCGCCATCGCAGCTACAGCCGGGCGGCCGACGAGCTGTTCGTCACCCACGGCGCGGTGAGCCAACAGATCCGCAAGCTGGAAGACGAACTGGGCGTTCGTCTGTTTCTGCGCCAGGGCAACCGGATGGAGCCCACCGCGACGGGCGCGGCCCTGGCCGCCAGCGTCACGGAAGCCCTGGCGACCCTTCGTCACGGGGTCGAGGCGGCCCGCAATGCCGCATGCGGACCGATTGTGCTCAGTACCGGGGCGGCCTTCGCCACCCGCTGGCTGGTCACCCGCCTTGCCCGGCTCTCGGCCGAAACCGGCGAGCCGGACCTGACCGTACGGGTCGAGGACCGGGTGTCCGACCTGTCGACCGACGGTGTCTACGTGGCCTTGAGGTTCGGGGTCGGTCCCTGGCCGGGCGTGGAGTCCGTGCGGCTGCTCAGCGAGCGGCTGTTCCCGGTCTGCAGCCCCGGCTTCCTGGCCCGCCACCCCGTCAACCGCCCGGAGGACCTGCTGTCGGTGCCGCTGCTGCGCCACACCGCCCTGCCCTGGAGTGCCTGGTTCTCGGCCGTGGGCCTGCCCGCGCCGAACCTGCCGCCCAGCCTCGGCTTTGACGACACTTCGATGATGCTGGACGCCGCCGCGCAGGGCCTGGGCGTCGCCCTGGCGCGCAGCGGTCTGTCGGAGCGCGACATCCGTGACGGCCGTCTGGTCCGCCCCCTGCCCGGGGCCGTTGACGTCGAGACCGGCCACCACTTCGTCTGGCGTGCCGACAACCCCAAGGCCGCGCGCATTCTCAAGCTGCGCGACTGGTTCGTGTCCGAGACGGCGGCCGACTGACCGTCAGCCGGTCCGCCGGGCGCGTGACAGGGTCAGGCCTTGCCCAGCGCCCGCCAGCCAATGTCCCGGCGATAGAAGCCACCTGGCAGGCTGATCTTTTCCAGGGCGGCATAGGCCGCCTCGCGGGCGTCATGCAGGGTCTCGCCCAAGGCGCAGACATTCAGCACCCGGCCGCCGGCCGCCACCAGGCGCCCCTCGAACTCACGCAGGGTGCCGGCATGGAAGACGACGGTCCCGACGCCGAAGTCGGCATCGGCGCCCTGGATGCGGCCACCGGTCTTGGGGGCATCGGGATAGCCCTCGGCGGCGAGCACCACGCAGATTGCCGCTTCGTCGCGCCAGACCGGGGCCGCGACCGTGTCCAGTGCACCCGTGGCGGCGGCCAGCAGGACCGGCACGAGATCGCTGTCCAGCCGCAGCATCAGGGTCTGGCATTCGGGATCACCGAAGCGGGCATTGTATTCGACGAGCCTTGGCCCCGTCGGCGTCAGCATCAGGCCGGCATAGAGGACGCCGACATAGGGATTGCCCTCGGCGGCCATGCCCTCGATCGTCGGCACCACCAGCTCGCGCCAGGCCTGGTCGATCAGGTCCTGGGTCAGGGCCGGCGGCGGCGAATAGGTACCCATACCGCCGGTATTGGGACCTTCATCGCCGTCATAGGCCCGCTTGTGGTCCTGGGCCGCGCCGAAGAAGACCGCGCGCCGGCCGTCGCAGATCGCAAACAGCGAGGCTTCCTCGCCGTGCATGAACTCCTCGATCACCACCCGGGCCCCGGCCGCGCCGAACCGGCCGCCCAGCATGTCGAGCACGGCGGCATCGGCCTGGGCCCGGTCGGCCGCGATCACCACGCCCTTGCCGGCCGCCAGACCGTCAGCCTTGATCACGAAGGGGGCTTGCAGCGTGTCGAGGAAGGCCCCGGCCGCCGCCGTGTCGGTGAACACCCCATAGGCGGCCGTCGGCAGGTTGTGGCGGGCGCAGAAGTCCTTGGTGAAGGCCTTGGAGGTCTCCAGCTGGGCGGCGCGCTGGCTGCCGCCGAAACACGGAATGCCGAGTTCGGCCAGACGGTCGGCCAGGCCGACCTCGAGCGCCGATTCCGGCCCGACCACCACCAGATCGGCGGCGATCTCCCGGGCCAGGGCCACCAGGCCCTCGACATCAGTGACCTTGACCGGCTTCAGCTCGGCCAGGGCCGCGATACCCGGATTGCCGGGGGCCACCACAAGACGGCCGCATAGGGGCGACTGGGCGATCTTCCAGGCCAGGGCGTGCTCGCGCCCGCCGGACCCGACGAGGAGGATGTTCAGCTTTTCCATGAGGCCGGGGTGTGG
>Ga0187845_1000201_pt1 | contig 34413 bp, 36 predicted proteins | sample SpaLakP09_SKY_68_FD_134515 | JGI IMG/M metagenome (GOLD analysis project Ga0187845, IMG submission 134515) | Oligotrophic lake water microbial communities from Sparkling Lake, Wisconsin, USA - SP09_SKY_68 | ecosystem: Environmental > Aquatic > Freshwater > Lake | place: USA: Sparkling Lake... | reverse complement strand
CCCAGATCGGCTATTGTCTCGGCCTGCTGTTTGTGGTGCCGCTGGGCGACTTGCTGGAAAACCGCCGCCTGATCTGCCTCGCCCTGCTGGCCTGTGCTGCTGCCCTGCTGGCGGCCGCCAGCACCAGCAGCGCCAGCCTGTTTCTATTCGCTGCTTTCTGCATAGGGCTAACTGCTGTCGCGGCGCAGATACTGGTGCCGTTCGCGGCGCACCTGTCGCGTCCCGAAACGCGCGGCCAGACTGTCGGCACGGTGATGAGCGGTCTGCTAATGGGCATTATGCTGGCGCGTCCTATCGCCAGTCTGGTGGCCGATGCACTGGGCTGGCACGCCATCTTCATCCTGTCTGCCATTGCCACGCTGGCACTGGCCCTGCTGCTGCGCCAGCGCCTGCCGCAGCGCCAGCCCCATGCGGGCCTGCATTATTTCGCGCTACTGGGCTCGCTCTGGCATCTGCTGCGCGATACCCCGGTACTGCGCCGCCGCGCCGCCTATCAAGCCTGCATGTTCGGCGCCTTCAGCCTGTTCTGGACTTGCGTTTCGCTGGAGCTGACGGGGCCACGCTTCCAGCTCAGCCAGACCGGGGTGGCGATTTTCGCGCTGGTCGGAGTGGCCGGCGCCATCGCTTCGCCCATCGCGGGACGGCGTGCCGATCACGGCAAGAGCCATAGCACCACCGCCGCCGCGCTGCTGCTCGGTATCGCAGCGTTCGCACTGCCATTGCTGGTGCACGGCAGCCGCCTGCTGGAACTGGCCGTGCTGGTCATCGCTTCCATCGTGCTCGACATGGGCGTCTCGGCCAATCTGGTCACGGGCCAGCGCGCCCTGTTTGCGCTGGCGGCAGAAACCCGCAGCCGCCTCAATGGCCTGTACATCGCCATCTTCTTCCTTGGCGGTGCACTCGGTTCTTCGCTCGGCGCGTGGATGTTTGCCCAGCATGGCTGGCAGGGCGTGCTGTGGACCGGGCTGGCTTTCCCACTCACGGCTTTCCTGATCTGGCTGGGCGCCGCGCGCGACTAGGCCAAACAGACGTCAGGCCGTGTATCAGTGCGACCACAACCGCACCTGTCCCTGCAGGGACACGGTGCCGTTGATATTCAGGCTGCCCAGATTGCCGCTGACGGGCGCGCTAGGATCGTTCTGCACGCTGAGCGATTCGAAACCGAGATTGGTATAGCGCACAAAGCCAGGCAGGCCGATGGCAATGTAATCTCCGCCGCCATCGCTGCGGTTCTGCACCCCCAGGCTGACGGCAAACATATCCACCTTGCCGCGCACATTCTTGAACACGATATAGCGATTTTGCCCGTCGCCATTGAAGCCTAGCGAAAGCCGGCTATCGCTGACCGCGCCCACCAGCGTGGGATCGTTGAGCGAAATGTGGGCGGCAAAGCTGATGCCGTCCTGCGCACTCACCTGTGCCAGCTCCTGATCGTCCAGCGCACGCAGCGCGCCTGCACTGGCGCTGCCTGCGCCCAGTAGCAGCAATGCCATCATGAGCGCAGCCCGGCGCACTGGCCATGCAGCCTTGCAGAGTCGGGACAGAGCGAGCAGTCGGCTGGCCATCAGTGTTTGAACTTGATGTCGAGGTACTGGATCTGGATCGAGCCTATGCGCGACGATCCCAGATCCACCGTGGGCTGGCCGGGGCTGACAAAGGAGATATTGTCGACCACTATGCCGCCGGCCGGTGCCACGCCGCTGCCGTAGCGGCTGTCGGGCCAGTCGATACCGATATGCAGGCGCGGTCCTGTTTCATCGCTCAGCGCATTGATCACGGCCGGCTGCGAAGCCACATTGGCCAGCATCCATGGCGTGTTGGTAAACATGCCGCTGCCATCCACCGCGCCAATATGGATGCCGTTCCACACCATGGCCTCGGTATCGTCGGTGCGGCCACGGGGGCGCAGCGACAGCTGGCCGATATCCATCCGCAGTGCCGCGCCGAAGGCCACGCCATCATTGACCTGCGGCGTAGTGAACTGCAACCCGCCGCCATACAGCACCATATCCTTGATGACCACACTGCTCTGCTCACGCGTCACGCCATCGGCGGTAATGCCCCAGTCGTAAGCCATCTGCCAGCGCTGCTGGGCATAGGTATTTTGCGGAAAGGCGATCGTCACCACATCGGCCAGCCCTGCAGCGCCGGGCACGATATCGAGCTTGTAAGGATCGGAAAAAGGCAGCGGATTATCGCTGCGCGAGGCGCTGAATTTTTCCACATACAGCGTGCTGCCGATCGGCGTGGTGTAGCTGACACGCGCATCGCCGCTCATGGCAAAGCCGTTCAGATCGAAACTCACCCCGTCGCGCCCGCGCACTGCCGACAGTGCAGTATCGCTCAGCGGTTCCAACGCCAGCGCTGGCAAGCTGGCCAGCAGCGCCAGCGCCACGGTTGCACAATGGGCGAGCGCGCGGCGCATCAGCGGCCCTTGGGCAGGTTGGCAGGCACCAGCCCGCTGGTGTTAATCGCCTGCAGCTTGTCGCGCCAGTTCAGCCACACGCCCGCCTGCGCCGCATCGCTTGCGGGCGCGCCGTTGGTAGTGGGGAACTGCACCGTCGTCTTCAGCAGCGAGACCCAGAAATCGCGGCTAGGGCCGCTGGCGTCGCCCGCCGTGACGCCGCCCACCTGCGCCAGCGTCAGACAGGGCGCGGTACAGGAACCGTCCCAGCGCTTGCCGCCCAGCGGATCAGTGCGCGAGTCCAGTTGCACGGTGCTGCCGTCGGCGGCGATGCCCGTCACGGCCATCGAGCCGGACAGGGTATTGATTTTCATGCCGATGTCGCCGCTAATGGTTTCAAAGCCGAAGCGCATGCCGATCGCTTCGCGCGAAGCGCCATCAGCCGCATTGCGGTAGACGAATTCGAAATAGGGATTGGTAATGTGGACCAGGCGCTGTGCTTCGCTGCCATCGCTGCGGCCAAACTGCAACAGCGAGATATCGAGATCGGCGCCGGTGCCGTTGCGGGCCGCATAAGTGTATTCGCCCAGCCGCACATTACGCAGATTGGCACTCAGCGTAATGTCGGCATCGAGCGACACTTTGCTGAAGTCAAAGCCATTCAGACTGGTATTGCTCATCGCGACGATGCCCTGCCCATGCATGCTGGACAGCTCCGCTTCGCTCAGCGGCTGCATCTGGGCCGATGCCGTCAGCGTGCAGCAGGCCAGCGCCGGCCCCGCGCACCACCGCAGCGTGTGCAAATTCATCTTCATGTAGCGTCCAGAGACAGCAACAGCCGCTTGCGCGGCTGCTGTTGAAGCTCAGCTGATTAGTGAGCGAAGATCCAGACGGTGGTACCGCGCACGTCGATCTGATTCAGAGCAACCGAACCGAAGGAAGCAGCGTTGTTGCCCATCTTGATCGAGTCTACCGACACGTTGATCAGGTTGCCAGCTTTTACGCCTACGTCAGCAGGGATAGCGATCTGCACCACGTCGCCGCCGGTTAATGGGTTGTAGAACGAACCTGGGTTGGTCACGCCAGCAGCGCCTGCAGCTTGCAGGAACGAGGCTTTCGACAGGATGTCGATGTTAGCGGCGATCAGACCGTTAACTTTGATACCGTTGAAGCTTACCGAACCACCACCGAGGCCATGCGCATCCACTGCATCAGTATCGGTGTAGGTGAAGGAGTCAATCTTGATGTTCAGATTGGCAGCGATCGATACGCCGTCCTGGCCGCTTACGGTGCTCAGTTCTGCGTCTTGAATCGGGGTCATGGCCGATGCCGAGAAAGCGACGGTTGCCAGGGCTGCTGCGATTGCGGTTTTGAAGAATTGCATGTAAGTCTCCGTGTATGTAGTGAACCAGAATTGGTTGTTTTTTTGTTTTCTTACTTGTTGTGCTGCTAAGCCATCTTAGGGCCACAGCTTTAGTACCGTCTAGCTTGCTACACTGACCTGACAGGCCAAGCTACAGACCCGTCAGGCCAGTTCGTTGCGTTGCGTTGCCAGATTAGTGTGCGAAGATCCACACGGTGGTGCCGCGCATGTCGATCTGGTTCAGAGCAACGGAACCGAAGGAAGCGCCGTTGTTGCCCATCTTGATAGAATCAACCGACACGTTGATCAGGTTGCCGGCTTTTACGCCTACGTCAGCAGGGATAGCGATCTGCACCACGTCGCCGCCGCTGACTGGGTTGTAGAACGAACCTGGGTTGGTCACGCCGGCAGCGCCAGCAGCTTGCAGGAACGAGGCTTTCGACAGGATGTCGATGTTAGCGGCGATCAGGCCGTTAACTTTGATACCGTTGAAGCTCACCGAACCACCACCCAGACCGTTGGCGTCAACGGCGTCGGTATCGGTGTAGACGAACGAGTCAATCTTGATGTTCAGATTGGCAGCGATCGACACGCCGTCCTGACCGCTGACGGTGCTCAGTTCTGCGTCTTGAATCGGGGTCATGGCCGAAGCCGAGAAAGCGAAGGATGCCAGGGCTGCTGCGATTGCGGTTTTAACGATTTGCATTTGTGATCTCCGGTTTGTGTTGGTTTTGTAATATGGGCTCACGATCCTCAGGTCCTTCCTAGGCTCCGGGTAGGAGTTTCGGGGTGCACTGTTCGGTGCGTGAAATCTTAATATTTGGCTATTAAGTGATTCCATCTTAAAAGTCCTGTTGAACAACGGTCTATCTTTTCGCGCTGACCCAAAAAGCCAACGACTTGACCTTGAGAGCCACCCAGAGTGAGAACAATGTTGCAAATAAGTTGTCCCGGCTACCACAGCATGTGCCAAAAAAGTCTAGAGGTACATTTCTAAAAAAAAGAATGCCTTGCAGAACCGATGCATGCGTTAATGGCATCAATAAAAAACCGCGAACGTTTAGTGCCCAATAAAAGCACGGTCGTTCTAATAAATAGATTCGGAGACTACATGACACCTGCAATGGGGCGCCAGACGCCCCGGGGCCGCGCTCACTCTGCGCCCGGGAAAAACCTGTTTCACGCGCGGGCAATGCGCGTGTTCCACACGCCCGGCGCGCGCGCGAACCGGGCCGGCTGATCATGCTGATGATCCTGCTCGGCGTGCTCGCAGCCGTCATCGGCGGCGGTGGCCTGATCGAACGCCACACCCCGCTGGACCGGCCTAACGACCAGTACGAAATGCCGCAAAACCTGCTCGGCGGGGGCAGCTACGTGCAGTCGTTCAAGGCCGAACCATTCTCGGAACTCAAGTACCGCCACATCGTACGGCAGGCCTTTGACTTCAGTTGCGGCTCGGCCGCGCTGGTCACCATCCTCAACTACCACCTGGGCGTGATGGTCAACGAACAGCAGGCCATGGAAGGCATGCTGGAGAAAGGCGAGAAGGAAAAAATCATCGAGCGGCGCGGCTTCTCCCTGCTCGACATGAAGCGCTACGTCACCTCGCTGGGCCTGTCCGGCGCCGGCTTCCGCGCCGAAATCAAGGACCTGATGGAACTCAAGGAGCCGGCCATCGTGCCTATCGACTACGCCGGCTCCAAGCATTTCGTGGTGTTGCGCGGCATCCGCGACGGCGTGGTTTTTCTGGCCGATCCATCGGCCGGCAACATCGTATTTTCGGTCGAGGAATTCGGCCGCTGGTGGGACAAGAACACCCTGTTCATCATCTCTCCTGCGGCCGGCCAGCAGCCCGTGGCCAAGCTGGCGCTGACCGATCTGGAACTTGGCGTCGCGGACATGGACCGCGTCACCAACAAGGGCCGGCTGGATGGCCCCATGAGCAACTCTGCCCAGCAATTACTGCGGGCCGTCAATTCGGGCGCCGCAGGTACCTGGATGCACCGTAACTAACCCCCTATCAGCCAGGCACCCAGCCCACTCTCACAAGGATGACCCATCATGAAGTTCCCGACCGCCCTTCCTCTCGCTCTCGCCCTTAGCGCTCTGGCCGCCGCACCGGCCTGGGCCCAGCTCAACCCCACCCCGCCGGCACCAGCACCCGGCGCCGCGCCGGCCAGCGCCGATGCCGCGCGCGATGCCCTGGCCAAGAAGGAAGGCGAAGGCGACCAGAGCGCCCTGCTGCAGCAAACCCTGACCGCCGTGGACAAGCAGTATTCGCTGATCCGCCGCAACCAGTTCGCCGTCACCTACGACGTCACCTATTCCTACGTGGGCGAAGAACGCATCGTCACCGATCTGGCCAACGGCAGCGCCACCCTGTTCAACATCGAGAACACCAGCTCGCACAGCATCACCAATACTTTTTCGGTCGACTACGGCCTGCTCGACAACCTGACCGGCAACATCACCATGCCCTTCATTTCGCGCTACTCGGACAACAACCTGTCCAACGGCGCCTCGAATTCGCTCGGTGACCTGGCGTTGGGCGCGCGCTGGCAGCCGTTCGAGGCCAAGCGCGACCGTCCCGGCTTCACCCTGACCAGCAATCTGCGTCTGCCGACCGGGCGCAGCCCGTTCAAGATCATCGCCGGCAGCGGCGAGGCCACCGGCAGCGGCGTGGCCGCCGTAACGGGCGGCGTCAGCGTCAACCGCATCGTCGATCCGGTCGCTCTGTTCGGTTCGCTGAACTTCACTGCCAGCGCACCGGCCAAAAATCTGTGGCAGGTTAACGGCACCCGCATCCTGACCCGGGTGCAGCCAGGCACCAGCGTGGGCTTCGGCATGGGCTTTGCATACGCCCTGTCGTATGGCATTTCCACCACACTCTCGTTCCAGCAAGCCATCTCGGCCGGTTCCAAGCTGCGCTTCGCCGACGGTCTGGAAGCCAAGACCCACATGCAGACTTCCAGCATCCTCAATATGGGCCTGGGCTACCGCATCTCGCCCAAGACCACCATCAACATGTCGGTGGGTATCGGCCTGACGCCGGATTCGCCCAACATGACGGTGGGCATGAACATGCCGCTTAACTTCTAAGCCAGAGCGGACCGCGCTGCCATGACCCCGCACCTCGCCCGCCTGCATGCCGCCTTGCGCCCGCGTCCGGCCGCCCTTGCCGTGGCCGCCGCGCTGGCCGGCGGCGCCACCCTGTGGCCGCAAGCGACGCAGGCAGCGCTGACGGAAAACCTCACCACCAGCGTGGTTGCCATGTCGCTGGGGAATGCCGTTACCGCCGATCCGCCCGGCATCGCCTCGATCCACTTCAATCCGGCCGGACTGGCGCGCCTGACGGGCGACAGCGAAAGCATTCACAACTTCGTTGCCTCGATCCGCACCTCGGCCAGCTTTACGCCGGGCGACAATTTCGACATCGGCGGCTGGCGCGATGATCCGCTGTCGAATACCCGCACCGGCCCGGTACGCCAAATCATGTACGTGCCCGGCTACGGCGTGCCGGGCTGGCGCCTGCCTGCGGTCGCCGTGCCGGGCGTGGGCATGGCCTGGAACAAGGCCGGCTCGCCGTGGACCTTTGCCACCGACAGCTATATGTCACAGGCCATGAGTCTGGACCGCACCACCGATCCTAACGATCCGGGCCAGTATCAGGGCCGCCAGGAACAGATCCAGCGTATGGTGTATATGGCGCCGTCGGTCGGCTACAAATATTCCGACACGCTGCGTTTCGGCGTGTCCGTGCCGATTGCCCACGCGGCTTTCGTGGTCGACACCAATATGCGCTTCCCCAATGAACTGCTGGGCGTATTCGGCCAGCTGCAAAAGGGCTGGTGTCCCGAGAATGGCGGCAACATCATCGACGTGCTGGGCTTCGGCGTTTGCGGAGGCGGCAAGGACGGCATGGTCAGCCCGTTCAAGAAAGCTGCCAATATGCGCCTCGAAATGACGGCGCCGTTCGATCCCACCATCAATCTGGGCGTGCTGTGGGAGCCGAATCCCCGCTTCGCGCTGGGTGCCGTGTATCAGGGCGGTTCCAAGACCCATTACACCGGCTACTACGAATTCGACACGGAACCCATGCTGCGTAACTTTGTGCGCGGCATGAACGCCAGTCTGCTCGGTCCCATCGCGGGCGCCACGCTGGGCTTCCCCAGCTCGATTCCGGCCACCCAGAAGGGCAATATGAGCGCCATCATTCCCTTCCCTTCGCACCTGCAGGTAGGCGTCAAGCTGCGCCCCATCAGCATGGTGCAGCTGAATGTGGACGCCAGCTATGCGCGCTGGAGCGAATGGGATGCGCTGCGCTTCCAGTTCGACCAGAGCATCAAGCTGCTGGAAGTGGCGCGCCTGTACGGCATACCCGATTCGGGCAAGCTGATTATCCCGCGCGGCTACCGCAGCCTGGTGAATTTCGCCTATGGCCTGCAGCTGTATCCGCTGGACCGCCTGACGCTGCGCTTGGGCTTCGAACCGCGCAAGACCTCGGTACCGAACGACAAGATCGATTTGCTGGCGCCGCTGCCGAATACCAAGCTGCTCAGCGCTGGCCTGAACTTCAAGGTCAGCAAGAATATGGACATCAGTGTTACCGGCTCGTATATGAAAGGGCGCTACAACGTGCCTGCCAACACTGACTGCAATCTCAACTGCAGCAACTTCCTGAACATTATTTATAACCCGTATGCCGGACAGAACGTCAGCGGCGATATCCACGTGCGCTATGTCGGATTTGAAATCAACAAGCGTTTCTGATTATTGAAGGAGCAAACTATGAGCACACCCATCCTCACCCGCAGCCTGGTACTGCTGGCCCTGAGCGCAGCCTGCGCCGGCGCCTACGCTGCACCGGCCGCGCCGTCCAAGCAGGCGCTGGTCGATCAGGTACTCAAGCTGTGGAACCCGGACAACATCGGCCAGTCCATGCTGCAGGTGCCGGTGGCCGACGCCGTGCAACAGGCCCGTGCCATGCTGCAGGGCCGCGCCGCACCGGAAAAACGCGACGCCGCCATGGTCGACATCGTCAACGAAGCCAAAGCCTTCATGGCTGACGCCACGCCGATCACCAAGGCCAGCGCCGACAAGCTGATCCAGTCCAAAATCGCGCCGCTGCTGGCCGAACGTTTCAGCGACGAAGAGCTGCGCCAGCTGATCGCGATTCTGGAGTCGCCCGTGAAAAAGAAATTCGAGACCATGCTGCCGGAGATGCAAAAGACACTGGGCGAAGGCGTAGCGACCGATACCCGCGCCGTGATCGATCCCAAACTGCAGGGCCTGAAGGAAAAAATCGGCCTGCGCTTGCGTGCTGCGGTAACGCCATGAGCTACTCGTCCGCCCTGCATCTGGTACGTGGCGTCAAATCGCGCCTGACCAGTTCCGGCGTAGCGGCAGATGCCCTGTTTGCCGAAGCGGGCCTGAGCGAAGGCGAAGGCCTGGCCTGCGATGCGCTGACGCTGTCCGACAAACTGAGCCACCTGTGGGAACTGGTGGTGGCGCAATCAGGCGATCCGTTGATCGGCCTGAAAATCTCTTCGCCGCACCGCCTGGGCTGGCTCGGCGTGATGGGCCACATCATGCTGGTATCACCCACGGTCCAGAGCTCGATCGAACGCTGCCACGGCAATACCCGGGTCGGCCTGGTGCTGCCCGGCGCCCAGCGCGTGGTGCCGCAACAACGCTATGACTTCGTCTGGTGCGTGCTGCTGCGCTCGCTGCGCTGCGCTGCCGGCCGCGACGACATCGCGCCGGTGGTAGTGAAATACACCTTCCCCGAACCGGCCAACGCCCACATTTACCAAGAAACCTTTGGCTGCCCCGTCAAGTTCAACATGCCGCAGAACGTGATGGAGTTTTCCGATACCGATCTGGTGATGGCGCTGCCGGCCAATCCGCCGCTGGCAGCCGGCAGCGGCGCGCCGGTTCTGGCATCGCTGGCCAAAGCCGAACCGCCCACCTTCAGCGCCAAGGTACAGGCACTGCTGGCCAGCCTGCTGCCCAAAGGCCCGCCGCACCGCGACGATGTGGCGGCCCAGCTGATGATGAGCGAACGCACGCTGCAGCGCCGGCTGGCCGAGGAAGGCACCAGCTTTACCAACCTGGTGGACGATACGCGACGCGAACTGGCGCGCCAGTCACTGAGTTGCGGGGAATTATCGTTAAAAATGCTAAGCTTCCAGCTCGGCTTCTCGGAACCGAGTGCGTTCTACCGCGCCTGCAAGCGCTGGTTCGGTATGGCGCCCTCGGACATTGTGCATTTAGCACATCAGCCGGGGCCGGAACCGGAATCGCTACAAGCCCATTTGCCCCGCAAGTCGGCATAACAACAACACAGGAGAACAGCGATGGGATGGTTGTCGAATACCCAGAATAAATCGATGCTGGGTCAGCTGCTGGTTAAACAGAAGCTGATTACGGAAGAACAGCTGGCCAATGCAATTGAAACCCAGCGCAAGACTGGCCAGCGGCTCGGTGACATTTTTGCCGAGCTTAACCTCATCACCCAGCAACACATCGAAGACGCTCTGCGCAAGCAGCGCCGTCTGCGTATGGCCGCAGCCATCGCCACCTCGCTGCTGGCACCACTAGAAGGCTACGCCGCACAGGCCCTGCCCTCGCTGGCAATCGGCACGCCCGTCATGCTGAGCAAGGACCAGCGCGGCATGCAGATCAACGAGCGTCCCGGCCTGCAGGCCATGAGCGAAGAGGAACTGGGCGACACCTCGGCGCAGGGCTTGAGCGACCAGCTGGTCAGCGCCGTCAAGGATGCCAAGCATAACGGGCTGGAAGTCATCGGCGACATGGCCAAGATCGTCAATCCCGTGCTGGGTTTTCTGGAAGCCGATACCAGCATGAAGAATGTGGTCTACGATCCAAGCAAGGCCACTGCCACCATCAACAAGGACGGTTCGCTCACGCTGGCCATGCCCTCGTCCATCGGTGAAATCAATTTCGACAACATCCGCGTCAAGGGATCGGAAGGACCCAGCTTCGGCAGCATCGCCATCCGCGGCATCGACCTGACGGGCACCACCATCACCGTCTCGTTCCACCACTAGGACCTTCGCCACCGCATTACAAACACAAACGGCAGACAGTATCGGATACTGTCCGCCGTTTTCATGGCGCCAGCGCGCGCTGGCTTTTGCTCAGGCCAGCGACTTACTTCTTGTTGCGCGGCTGAGCGAACGCGTCGCCTGCTTTCCACTCCGGCAGCTTGGCACCGTTGGCAATCACACGGCCCAGATTGAGCGTGTACTGTGCCGTCTGCACCATCCCCGACAGATCCCAGCTGGCATCGTATTCATCCGTCACCTGATGGTAGCGCGGGCCGTAAGCGGCAGCCTTGGCCTTGGCCGCAGCAGGGTCCTTGATGTAATCACGCCCCGATTCGATCGAGAAGGCCGGCACGCCGTTCTTGGCGAAGTTGAAGTGGTCGCTGCGGAAGTAGCCGCCGGCCAGATCCGGCTCGGCGTCGGCGATCCGCATGCCCATGGCCTTGGCCGTGGTTTCGGCCAGTTTGCCCAGTTCCGTGCGCTCGCTGCCCTGCGTGCCGATGTCACGGGTAGCGCCGACAAAGTTCAGGCTATCCAGATTCAGGTTGGCCGCCGTTTTCGCCAGCGGCCACAGAGGTGCTGCCGCATAGGCTGCGCTACCGAGCAGGCCCTGCTCTTCCGCCGCCACCCACAGGAACATCTGGCTGCGCTTGGCCGGAACACGGATGGCTTCCTGTGCCATGGCCAGCAGCGCTGCCGAACCGGAAGCATTGTCCACTGCGCCGTTGAAGATCACGTCCTTGCCGCCGCTCGCGTCGCCCTGCATGCCCAGATGGTCCCAGTGCGCGCTGTAGATCACCACTTCATCTTTCAGTTTGGGATCAGTGCCCGGCACTACCGCCGCCACGTTGAACTGCTCGACCTTGCGCACCGCAGCCTGCATGGTGCCGGTCAGTTTTGCTGCCAGCGGCACTGGCTTGAAGTCCTTGCGTTCGGCGGCAGCACGCAGCGCATCCAGATCCTGACCCGCTGCCGAGAACAGCGCCTTGGCAGTGGCTTCCGTCATCCAGCCTTGCAGCTGGGTGCCCAGCGTGCCGGCCGCCAGCTGGAAGCGCTCGACGCCGGACCAGCTGTTCTGGATCACGCTCCAGCCATACGAGGCCGACGGCGTGGTGTGAATCAGCAACACGCCGGCCGCGCCCTGACGGCGCGCTTCTTCGAATTTGTAGGTCCAGCGGCCATAGTAGGTCAGGCCTTTGCCATTGAAGCGGTTCGGCTGCTCGGCGGTTGGCTGCGGGTCGTTGACCATCACCACCAGCGTTTTACCCTGCAAATCCATGCCCTTGAAATCATTCCACTGTTCGTCCGGCGCGGTAATGCCGTAGCCGACGAATACCAGTTCGCTGTCGAAGCTGTGAGTAGCAGTGGCATCGCCCGGAGCAAACACCCAGTCATCACCAAAGCGGAAAGGCAGCGCCTGGCCACCGGCCTGCAGTGCCAGCGTACTGGCTGCTGCATCGGTCTTCACACCGGCGATCAGCACCGACTGGCGGAAGCTGTCGCCATTGCCCGGCTTCAGGCCCAGTGCCTGCGCCTGCGCTTCGAGGTAGGCCACCGTCAGGTCCGCACCGCGCTGGCCGGTACCGCGGCCTTCCAGTACGTCGCTGGCGAGAAACGCCAGATGGGCGCGCAGCGGCGCTTCCTTGACGGCGGTGCCGCCGTTGCTGCCAGCATGAACAGGGAATGCCAGCGCCAGGCTCATAGCCACGGCGGAAGCAAGATAGGAGGGGGTCATTTTTTGCATGATTTCCTGAGTTCTTAAGTATTGTGGGCGGACCGGGTAATTTTGCCGCGCGTACATTGTAGACCATCGCCGCGCTAAAATGGCGGCATGACAGACCGCCCCCCCTATATCGGCCGCTTCGCTCCCTCGCCTACCGGCCCCCTGCATCTCGGCTCGCTGGTGGCCGCCATGGCCAGCTATCTGGACGCCCGCGCCCACCACGGCCAGTGGCTGCTGCGCATCGAAGACGTCGACGGCGACCGCAATGTGGCCGGCGCCGAGCAGCACATCGTCAGTTCCCTGCAGCGCTGCGGCATGCACTGGGATGGCGAACTCACGCGTCAGACTGAACGCACCGCACTGTATGAACAGGCCCTGCTGCAGCTTGGCGATCTGGTCTACCCTTGCGGCTGCTCGCGCCGGGAAATCGCCGATTCGCAGACCTGCCTGCGCGGCCGGCAGGCGCAGACCCTGATCTATCCGGGCACCTGCCGCAACGGTCTGGCAGCAGGCAAAAGCGCGCGGGCGCTGCGCCTGAAAGTGCCCATCGAGCCGCATTGCGTGCTGGCCTTCGACGACCGCTGGGCCGGCCATGTGAGCCAGGACCTGACGGACGAGGTAGGCGACTTCATTATCCGCCGTGCCGATGGCTACTGGGCCTACCAGTTGGCCGTGGTGGTGGACGACGGCGCGCAGGGCATTACCGACATCGTGCGCGGTGCCGACCTGCTCGATTCCACGCCGCGCCAGCTATATCTGCAACAGGTGCTGGGCCTGCCTCAGCCGCGCTATCTGCATGTGCCGGTGGTGTGCAATGCACAGGGCGACAAGCTCTCCAAGCAGACCGGCGCTAGCGCTTTCGATCAGGGCGTACCTGCCGGGCAGCTGTTGCAGCAGGCGCTCATTCCAGCCGCACGTTTCCTCGGCCTCGACATCCATGCGGCCAGCATGGGCGAATTCTGGCAGGCAGCTATCCCAGCGTGGGCGGCGCTCGTCAAACTGTAAGCTGCGCTACACTGCTACCATGGAAGTCGAACTCAAACTCCTGCTCGCGCCCGAAGACAATCAAACGCTACGCCAGCACCCATTGCTGGCGGGGCTAGCCACGCGCAGCCAGCAATTGCTGGCGCACTATTTCGACACGCCCGACCTGCACCTGCTGCGCCACGGCGCAGGCCTGCGCGTGCGCCAGGAAGACGGCGTCTGGGTGCAGACCATGAAGGCCGGCGGCAGCGCCCAGAGCGGTCTACACCAGCGCAATGAATGGGAAGGCCCCGTCAGCCGGCCATGGCCGCAGCTAGGCAAGCTGCGCAAGCTGATCGGCGAGGATGCGCACTGGCGGAAAGTGCTGGCCGCGCAGCAGTTCAAGCCCCGCCTGGAAGCGCTGTTTGCCGTCATCGTCGAACGCGAAATCTGGCAGCTTGATTTTGCCGGCAGCCAGATCGAACTGGTGCTCGATTGCGGCCACATCGAACGCCACGGCCAGCAGTTGCCGATCAACGAGATCGAACTGGAACTCAAGCAGGGCAAGCCGGAACATCTGTTTGCGCTGGCGCTGCAGCTACTGGAACGTCTGCCGCTACAGCTGAGCAACACCAACAAGGCTCAGCGCGGCTACAGCCTGTGCCGCCAGACCGGCACACAGGCCAGCCATGCGCGCCCGTTGACACTGGCCACCGACGCCACGCTGGCCGAAGCGCGCCACGCCATACTGTTCAACTGCCTGCAGCAGGTGCAGGACAACGAACAGGCCGTCATCCATACCGACCATGCCGAAGCGTTGCACCAGATGCGCGTGGGCGTGCGCCGCCTGCGCTCCGCGCTCAAGCTGTTCCGCGGCGTATCGCCCTGCCCGCAGCAGATCCGGGACGACTGGCGCTGGCTGGCGCAGGTACTGGGCCATGCGCGCGACTGGGAAGTGCTGGGCAGCGCCACGCTGGCGCGGGTGCAGGCCAGCCCGGGTGGGCCGGGTGGACTGCATGACCTGCCGGCGCTGGTGCAGGAACAGGTGGTGGCGCAAAGACAGCAGGCAGCACTGGCATTGCAGTCGCCGCGCTACACGCGCCTGCTGCTACAGATGGGATACTGGCTGCTCGCTGGCAGCGCAGCCGGCACCGGCCCAGGCTTAGATACGGACAGTACCAGCGCAGCGGATTTTTCGCGCCACACCATGCAGCGCCTGCACAAGACCCTGCTCAAGCGGGCCAGACGCATGAACGACACGGATGCGGCCAGCCTCCACCGCACGCGCATCGCCGCCAAGCAGGCACGCTACGCGCTGGAATTCTTCCGCACACTGTATCGCGGCAAGGCACTGCGCAAGTATCTGGCAACGCTGGAAGCCACGCAGGAAGCACTGGGCAGGCATAACGATCTGGTGGTGGCTGACCACCTGCTGCAGCAACTGGGCAAAGAACAGAAGGCGGCTGCAGCCCACATCGCGTTTGCGCGCGGCTATCTGCGCGCACTGCAGCAGGAGCAGCCGGCAGACCTGCAAGCCGTGCGGGCCGGTCTGCGCGACCTGCCCAGCTTCTAGTTAGCGCCTTGCAGTATTGGGTAGAGCGAGGCCACCAGCGCCAGCGCCATCACCACGTTGAAGATGCGCACCGAGCGGGCATCCTGCAGCACTTGCCGCATGGCGACGCCGAACGAGGCCCACGCTCCCACGCAAAATATACCGATCAGGCCAAACACACCGGCCAGCATGGCCACATCGAGCACCCTGAAGCCGGCGGGCAGATAAGTGGTCAGCGCACCGATCGCCATCACCCACGCTTTCGGATTCACCCACTGGAACGCGGCCGCAGCAAAGAAGCTCATAGGCTTGCTGGTGCTGGCCTCGCCCGCCGTCATGGGCGCGGCATGGGCCAGTTTCCACGCCAGCCACAACAGATAAGCCGCGCCGGCATATTTGAGCACCACCTGCAGCATCGGCACCTGCTGGAACAAGGTGTGCAGGCCCAAGCCGGTGGCGAAAATCATGAAAGTAAAGCCGCTGGAAATGCCGAACAGATGCGGCAGCGAACGGCGGAACCCGTAGTTCAGCCCCGAAGCCAGAATCATGGTGTTATTCGGGCCGGGTGTGATGGAACTGATGGCAGCAAACGTGCACAGAGGCAGGAATAATTCGAGGGACATGGCGTGATCCGGTAATGAGGTGAGTTTTTATTGTAGGGAGGATTACCGAATCTGTACCAGTACACTTGCACAAACACTTAGCAGATGTGTACTGGTTATTTCGCCTGCACATTCAATTATTAGCCCGCCGTGGCCGCACGCTTGCGCTGGCGCCCCAACAGCTTGTAGAAGCTTTCCAGCTCGCGCCGCACCAGTTCCTGCCCATGTTCGATCACAAAATCCTGAAATGCTGCCGCCACTTTCGGAATAGGCTGATCGGTCAGGTGCATGATGTGCCAGTCCGCCTCTACCGGCTGGGCCGGCGTGGGCAGCACCGCCAGCAAGCCCGCCTCGAACTCCAGCCCGCAGGCGTGCACGGACAGGAAGCCCACCCCCAGCCCTGCCGCCACCATCCGCTTGATCGCCTCGTTGCTCGACACTTCGGAACCGAATTCCAGCGGGTGTCCTGCTTCGCGCAGCAAGCGCTCCACTGCCGTACGCGTGCCCGATCCCCGTTCGCGCACCAGCAAGTTGGCGCCCAGCACATCATTGAGGGTGAGCTTTTTCTTCTTCATCAGCGGGTGGCCGGGGCTGGCCACAAACGCCATCGGGTGCCGGGCAAACTTGGCGGCATTGGTGCGCAGCTCGCGCGGCGGCGTGCCCATGATGGCCAGCTCGATTTCGTGGCGCGCCAGCATCTGTACGATTTCGGCACGATTTCCCACTTGCAACTTCAAGCGCACGTCGGGGCGCTCCAGCGTGAACGGCACCAGCATGGGCGGCAGCAAGTGCTCCGCCGTGGTCACCGCACCGATACGCAAGGTACCGCTGGTGACGCCCTGCAGCGCCGCCAGTTCGTCGCCCGCCTGTTCCCACAGCCGCAATATGCGCTCCGAGAACGCCACCATCACCTCGCCCGCCGCCGTCAGCTGGATATTGCGCCCCACCTTGCGCGTCAGCGCCATGCCCGCGTTTTCTTCCAGTGTGCGGATTTGCAACGAAATCGCCGGCTGCGTAACGTGTAATGCGTCCGCCGCGCGCGCCACACTTTCATGCCGCGCTACCAGTACCAGCGCTTGTAACTGGCGAAAACTCGCAGGATACATAAGCTATTCCTTATTGATTATAGAAAAACTCTAATTTTTCTTTACTTCATTCTACCTCTATATTCAAACCATCTACTTCATACCAACCTTACCTGCGAGCCCACCATGAGCATAGACGTGATATTCCTCGGTCTGGACGGCGTACTGTTCGACACCGAAGCGCTGCACCTCGCCGCCTGCAACGCGGCCTTCGAAAACGCCGGCCTATCCGTACGCTGGTCGCTGCCGGCACTGCGTGCCGCTGCTGCCACCCACGGCTATGCTCGCGCCATCGGCGCTGCCATCACGGCGAAGTGTTCGCCCGCGACAAGGACAAAGTCGCCGCCCTGTACGCCGACAAGCACCGCCACTTCCATCAGGCCATCACGGCGCAACCGCAGAAGGCTTTGCAGGCAGCCATGGTGCTGATCGACGACGCCATCAGCGCAGGCGGCAAAATCTGCATCGTTACCGATCTGCCGGCCCACTCCACTTCGGCCCTGCTGAGCAACTGCTTCGGCGCCGACGTCAACAGCCTGTTCACCGTCGTATCGGGTGGCGCCTCGTTCGAAGGCCCGGCTGTTACCGGCCCTTATGCGCACGCTCTGGCCGCCATCGGCATTGCGCCGCAGGACGCCATCGCCATCGACACTGCCGTTCCTGCGCTGCAGGCTGCCAAGGAACTGGGCCTGTGGACCGTCAGCGTGGCACCGTATGGCAACGACGTCGTCCGCCCACCGCAATTCATCACCTTCGAAGCGCTGAGCGAACTGCAAGCCAGCCCTTACACGCCAGACCAGCAAGCGCTGCAGGAACTGGCAGCCTGAAGCAGGCCCGGAGCACTCTGCTCCGGCTACCAGCGTCGCCACACTGGCGACGCCGGGACGTGCTCGCCCCGACGCTGCGCCAGCGAGGCAGCAACACCGTATAATGCAAAGCCACTATTACCGTGCGAGCCCTGACATGACACCAGCCTCGATCCAGCTTCTGGCGCAATACAACAACGGCATGAACCAGCAGATGTACACGGCTGCAGCCCAGCTGCCGCATGCCGAACTGGCGGCTGACCGCAAAGCCTTCTTCGGTTCCATCCTCGGCACCATGAACCACCTGCTGGTGGGCGACAGCATCTGGCTGCGCCGCTTCGCCGGCCATCCGGCCGCCTACAGCACGCTGGCCCCCTTGCTGCAGCAGCCGCCCGTCAGCGGCCTGACCCAGAGCTTCGGCGACGATCTGGCGGCACTGCAGGCGCACCGCAGCCGGCTCGACGCCATCATCCTCGACTGGTCGCAGCAGGTTACGGCCGAACATCTGGCGCAGGCCTTCGCCTACAAGAACATCAAGGGCGAGGCCTTCTGCAAGCATTTTGGCAGTCTGGTGCTGCACTTCTTCAATCACCAAACGCACCACCGCGGCCAGATCAGCACCCTGCTGTTCCAGGCCGGCGTAGATGTGGGCGTGACCGACCTGCCAATGTGGATACCCATGCTGGCAGAAGGCAGTACGCAGGCATGAAGCTCGCCGTCTACAGCGCCCAGCCCTACGACCGCCGCTTCCTCGACGAAGCGCGGCACAACTTTGCCATTGCTGGCATCGACGCAGTGTATTTCTCGGACGCGCTCACGCTCGACACCATCCCGCTGGCACAGGGCTGCGAAGCCGTCTGCGTGTTCGTCAACGACCAGCTGGACGCCGGCGTGCTGGCGGCGCTGCATGCCAGCGGCGTGCGTGCCGTGCTGCTGCGCTGCGCAGGCTTTAACAATGTCGATCTGCAGACCGGCCACGCACTGGGCCTGTTCATGGCACGCGTGCCCGCCTATGCGCCGGAAGCCGTGGCCGAACATGCGCTGGCCATGGTGATGACGCTGAACCGCCACACCCACCGTGCCTATGCACGCGTGCGCGAAGGGAATTTCGCCCTCGACGGCCTGCTCGGCATGACGCTGCACGGCAAAACCGTGGGCATCGTCGGCGCCGGTCAGATCGGCGCGGCGGCGGCCCGCATCTTCCATGGGCTGGGCTGTCAGGTGCTGATCAGCGACCCCATGCCACTACCCCAACTGGCCGCCGTGGCGCGCCACGTACCGCTGGACCAACTGCTGGCCAGCGCCGACATCGTCTCGCTGCACTGCCCGCTGATGGACAGCACGCGCCACATGATTAACGCCGCCAGCCTGGCCCGCATGAAACCGGGCGCCATGCTGGTCAACACCTCACGCGGAGGTCTGATCGATACCGCCGCCGTGATCGAAGCACTCAAATCGCGCCAGCTAGGCGCGCTGGCCATCGATGTCTACGAGCAGGAGGCCTGCCTGTTCTTCCACGATCATTCGAGCGATATCATCGCCGACGACGTGTTCCAGCGCCTGCTGACCTTCCCTAACGTACTCGTTACCGGCCATCAGGGCTTCTTCACCATTGAAGCCATGCGCGAAATCGCCAGCGTCACTTTCGACAATCTGGCCTGCTACATCCAGCACCGGCCCTGCCCTAACCTGCTACCCGCAGGCATCGCGGCCACCTCCCCAGCCCCTACCCCTGCGGCCAGCCTCAACGCAGCACCCGCGAATACCGAAGCGGCATCGATCACGCCGAAAAAGTAATCGCAAGCCAGCGGCAATGCCGCTAACATCGACCGTCGCGCGATTGTCAGCAGTGCGCTATACTGCACTGCAGCAATCCGCGTTTTAACAGCATCTGTATTTGCCGGGGAAGGCCATGTCTCTCGCTTACCGTAGTAACGCCGATTTCGCCAGTCTCAATCACGCCATGCGGGTGCCGCTATCGGCGGAAATCCACTCACGCCCCTTCCTGCAGCTGCAGGCACCGGAAAGCCTGACCCATTTTGCCCTGTACGTAAAACAGGAACAGCCGTCGCAGAAGCAGCACCGCAGCAGCCAGCACGACATCCTGCAGCAGCTGTGCATGCACTACGGCGTGGCCGTGCCGCATGCGCAGGCGCGCTACTTCTTCCATGACTTCGGCCAGTTCCGCCTGAAGTGGGAATGCCACACCGAATTCGCCACCTATACTTTTGTCGAACAGGGCCAGCCGGATACGCCGTGCGATCTGGCCGTGCAGCGCACGCCACTGCAGCAGGTGCCGCAGGAATGGCTGGCTGGCCTGCATGGCAAAATCATCGTGGCGGCGCATGTGCTGCTGTGCAAAGGCCGCGCTGACGATGATGCCAGCACGGCGGCCATCCGCTCGCTATTCCAGGGTAAATCGCTGGTATGCAGCAATGTAGGCAGCGGCGCCGAAGTCTGGACCGACTTCCTGATCCAGCCCGATGGCTTCAGCCGCTTCGTGGTGCGCGATTTACAACTGCGCGAGTATCAGGCCGGCCGCCTGGTGGGCCGCCTGCTGGAAATCGAAACCTACCGCATGATGGCGCTACTGGGCCTGCCGCAGGCCGAGGCCACCCAGCCGGAGCTAAATGGCATCGAGAACGAACTGGCCGAACTGACCGCCCTGCTGGTACAGAACGATCAGTCCGACACCAATCCCAGAGCCACGCCGGAAGATCAGGGCCTGCTGCACCGCATTACCAGTCTGGCGGCGCGGCTGGAAAAAATCTCGGTCAATAACAGCTACCGCTTCGCCGCCTCGCAGGCTTATTTCAGTCTGGTGCAGGCACGCATACAGGAGCTGCGCGAGGTGCGTATCGAAGGCATGCCCACCTTGGCTGAATTCATGGGGCGGCGGCTGGCGCCAGCCATGCACACCTGCACATCGGTGGCGCGGCGGCAGGAAACGCTGGCCCAGCGTATCGCCCGCAGCAATGACCTGCTGCGCACCCGCGTCGGCATCGAGCAGGAACGCCAGAACCGCAAGATTCTGCAATCGCTGGACACCCGCGCGGCCCAGCAGCTACGCCTGCAACAGGCGGTGGAAGGCCTGTCGGCGGTAGCGATTTCCTACTACACGCTGGGGCTGATCGGCTACGCCGGCAAGGCCATGAAGGCGGCCAACCTGCCCGTCAATCCGGATGTCTTGACGGGCATCGCGGTGCCGCTGGTGATCACCGGCGTGTGGCTGGGCTTGCGCCGCCTGCACAACCAGCTGACGGGGCACGGCGCTAAGGGTTAGTCGGCGCAGCAGGGGCACTAGCTCCCGTACTGGCACTGGTACCGGCTAGCGTGCTCGCCGCCAGTGCTGTAGCGGCGCCATCAACAGTATCTGCCGCCAGCGGCAGGTCGAACCGCTGCCTCAGAAAACCCGCTATGCGCTGCTGCGTGGTTTCCAGATACGGAATGTTGAGGTGATCGGAATCGGGCTCGATTTCATCCGCGTGCAACTGCCCCAGCTTTTCCACCAGCAGATCGGTGTGGCTATGCGGTACCACATCATCCTGCTCGGCGCGCAGCACGTAGGTAGGCGCCTTCAGGTGGTGCGCATATTTGACCGACTCGAAGCGGTGGCGCAGTACGTACTCCACCGGTATCGCCTTGAACTTGCGCTTGGCAATCGCAAGGATGGAATCATAAGGTGTAATCAGCACGATGGCATGGGCGTCGCGCTCCATTGCCACCTGTACGGCCACACCGGAACCAAGGCTACGCCCCACCACGGCGATGCGTTTCGGGTCGACATGGTGGCGCTCAGCCAGCCAGTCATACAGCATGCGGCCATCATCGACGAAATGGGTTTCAGCCGGATCGCCGTGCGAATCGCCATAGCCGCGATAGTTCATGGCCAGCACCGCCATGCCGGGAAACAGCTTGCCCGCGTCACGCGCCACCCACGATACTTCCTCCGAACGGCCACCGAAATAGATCACCGCCGGATGCGGGCCATGTAGCGGTGGCGTCATCAGCCAGCCGGACAGGCGTGTGCCGTCCTTGGCACGGATCACCACAGGACGGGTACGGTGCCCGCTACTGTAGGGACGCAGCACTTCGCGCTTGCTGCCCAGCGGGTTGAATAGCAGGCGTTTCTGGCTGGCCGCCACGGCAGCCGTCAGCCCTACCCATAGCACGCCGGCGATACCGGCCAGACCGGCGACTTTTTTCGTATGTTTCATGTAACAGTTCGACTCCTTGCGAGGACTGTTGCAGCAGATGAGGCAGTGTGGCCGTTTTCACAAGTCCCCACGCCTTGCCGGTATAATATGCGGTCTTTTTTTCCCCTTAGTCCGAGTATGAAACCTGCTGTCGTTCTGCTGCATAGTTCCATGAGTTCCAAAGCCCAATGGGGCGAGCTGGTGTCGCAATTAAGCGACGCTTACCGCTGTATCGCGGTCGACCTGCTCGGCTACGGCAGCGCGCCGTTTCCGGCCGATGTGGGACCAGAATACCGCCATACGCTGGTGCACGAGATCGACGCCGTCAATGCGGCCATCGCCGCCCATCTGGAGCCGGGCGAGGCTTTCCACCTGATCGGCCATTCCTACGGCGGCGCCTCGGCCCTGCACATGGCGCGCCGCATGCCTGAGCGCGTGCTGTCGCTGACCGTGTTCGAGCCGGTGGCTTTCCACCTGCTGCCCGCGCAGCATCCGGCGCGCGCCGAAATCGTCGCCGTGGTGGAGCGCATCAACAGCTGTGCCAGCGCACAGGATGCCACCCGTATCTTCATCGACTACTGGAACCGGGCCGGCTCGTTCGATGCCGCACCTGCCGCCGCACAGGAAAAAATGAGCGCCATGATAGCCAAAGTGAAGCGCGACTTCGAAGCCTTGCTGGGCGAACCGGCCACGCTGGAAGATCTGGCCGCGCTGACCATGCCGGCGCTGGTAATGTCGGGACTGAGCAGCCCTGCGTCCACCCGCCTGCTGGCAGAACAGCTGGCGCAAGCCCTGCCGAATGCGACAGCGCTGCAGACGCGCGGCGGCCACATGGGTCCGATCACTCACCCTGCGGTGGTCAATCCCGCCATCATCAGCTTCCTCAGCGACGCTGAAATCACCGCTGGCTAGTCGCCAGCGGCGCGCCCCACCGGACTACCCATATGCGCCCTAGCGGCGCGTATGCATCGCCAGCGAAGTAATTGCACACTCGCCGTTCAGTTCACGGGTCAGCATGAACTGCACCGTACCGTGCTTTTCCGACTGCGCGCTAAACGATTCCGCCAGATGCGAGCGCGACTCCTGCTGGTGCCCTACCAGCAAACGCTTGCTCTCACCGGCAGGGAATTTAACCAGTGGCTGCAACTGGCTAAGTTTGCCCGTTTCCTGCAGCACTGCGCGCAGACCGGCAGCCAGTTCAGCAGAACTCTGCACGCCGTCCGGCACCATCAGCCTGGCCAGATTGTCGGGCGATTCGCCGGCTATCAGGCCTGCCACAAAGCTGTGCAGGCAGCTCATGGGCCTATCCTTGGGTGCGTCTTCCAGAGCCTGAGCTTGCGCCACCAGCGGCGCGCCCACTACCAACGCCGCTATCAGGCACAACCGCCCGAACCACTTGTGCTGCTTCATACCACTCCTCTTGTTTAACTATTTTTTTCCAGATCGCTTATTGATCCTCCAGATTCCGGCGCGTATTTAGGCAAGGCCATTCCTGCAATGACGCGCGAAGCCGTCACCAGCTCGCTGCGCCAGCCGTTCCAGATAGGCGGCGACTGCAGGATAGTCAGGCCGCTCCATCGGCGTGCTGCTCCAGCGGTTGGCCGACAGACCCAGCACCACATCGGCCAGGGTGAACTGCTCGCCTGTCACGTACATCCCGCTGCTCTGCAGCTGGCGCTCCAGTATGCCCATGTGGCGATTCCAGTTACTGATGCTGGCCGCAATGGCTGCACCATCCGTATGTTGCGGACTTTGCCGCACCAGCGCCATGAAGGCATAGCGCCACGAGTTATTCAGCTCGCCCGCCTGCCAGTCCATCCATTGCTCGACCAATGCGCGCGCTGCCGGCTCCCCCGGCAGCAGATCACTGCGGCCATGTTTGCCAGCCAGATAGCGGCAGATGGTGTTCGACTCCCACAGCGTGGTGGGGCCATCGACTATCACCGGCACCATCGCGTTCGGATTCAGCGCCAGAAACTCCGGCGTATCGGTCGCGCGAAAGCCCGAGCCCCAGTCCTCCTGTTCGTACGCCAGCCCCAGTTCGGCGCAGGTCCACAACACTTTGCGCACATTGATAGAACTTGTCTTACCCAGTATCTTCAGCATCGGCTCTTCCAGTTCGAGGTCGTACAATTCGGGCGAGGGTCTATCCGCCTACAGGGCCTGGCGTAATTGCTCTATCTGCAGCGCAGCTTCAGGCTCCAGCGCTACACTTCGGCGTTGCATCACTATCGGCTGGCCTGACGGCGGCAGACAATCCAACGTGGCCGGTTCCGGTTTATATGAGCAGACCACTACCACCTGAGGCACTGGTTTCAGGCGCTCAGCTTGCGGTATCAGAATCTGCAGTTTAAGCCGCGGGCCATCCTGCTCGGCCTGCAGTGGAAAGCCCGCAATTCCCCTGGGCGCAGGTTTGCCATCCTTTACGCCATCACTCCGCACGGGCGCCGACGTTGATCCGACCATGATGCCGAAACCGTCGGCAGCGAGATGCAGTTCTGTCTGCGCCTCGGTACCGGCAAACAGCGATTCGGCAGTAGCCCAGGTTCCCGTCAGATACTCAGGAAATGCCGGTGCTGCGGCCGCACTGGCCTGCACACCGGCCAGCCAGCCGGCCATCACCAGCCCCCGCATCCAGCACATCGAGTTCATAAATACATTGCGTTCTTTACTCGCCATTTACTTCACCGTCATCCCCGCCTCCGGCACTGCATCCACGTGTTCGTAACTGAAGATACGGCTAATGCGCCATTCCTGCCCCTGCTTGCGCATCAACTGGGTAAAGTAGGCTTGCCCAGCCTTGAACTCCGCTTCGCCTTGGGGCGTGACATAAAAAGCATGCTCGCCCGTCACCAGCACGCCATAAACCTGATCATCCTGCCGCATGGGGAAGAAACGCACAGACCCCGGCACAGCTACGCGGCGCATGCGCACTGCGCTTCCTTTCATGCCGTTGTTGGCTGCCGCCAGCGCTGATTTGCCAATCAGCGTGCCGCCACGGTCGTGATAAAACTCCACATCATCGGCCAGAAACGCATTCATGCCGTCCGCGTCGGCGCGGTTATAGGCATTCCAGTAAGCCTCGTCTGCAAGCCGGGCGCTACGCTCCCATTCATCGGCTGCGGTTGCGGTAAGCGGCAACGCGGTGTGCAGCATGCCCAGCGCCATGGCAATCGCTACCCAGCGGCGTATATTCAACATCAGAACTCCTTAACCATCAGGGGTAGCGGCATCACAGAAGCTGTATCTGTGCCGGATCAGACACCCGCAAATGGGTCTGGTAATAGAATTTGTCGCTGCGCCGGCCTTCGTTATCAAAGAACCAGATCGTCACCCGTCGCGCCGGTCCTTTGACCAACAGGTGCTTGCCGCGCGCAAAGGCCGCCAGCTGGCCGCCAAACTTGGCCTCGACCTGGGCCAGCACTTCGGGCGGAATTTCCAGCGAGACGTTGCGCTGGTCGCGGTAGTCCTTCTCCGAGTTCAGATAGGTGAATCCATTCTGCGTGCCGATGCCACGCACCTGTAGCTCTATCGTGACATACACCGGCTGCGGCGCCACATCCGCCGCCATCACGATGGCCTGCTGCGGCGAGAGCGCATCCTTTTGCAGCGGCGCCTGCGCAGCACAACCTGCCAGCAGCATGCTTAGAAACAGGGCTTTTATCTTCAGCAAAATTTTCTCCAGAATTCGAGGCGCCCGCTGGCGCGTTGGATATGTGGCTAACCTCGCCCGCAGAACACCGGACTACTCCGGCGCACTGCGGCGAAATCGTGCGCAACCCACAGCATAACGCACTCTGCGCTACATGCTAAAGTGGAATGCTATTACGCCATCGATTTTCCTTATCCCAGCCATCAGCCGCCATGAAAATTGCATTCGAATCTCCTAGCCAGCCCGACGTACGCCAACTGATCGAAGACCTCGACGCCTATCAGGTCCCGCTCTACCCGGCCGAGAGCCATCACGGTGTCGATATCTCCGTGCTGGAGCAGCCCAACGTGCTGTTTGCTGTAGTCCGCAGCGATGATGGCATGGCGCTGGCCTGCGGCGCCATCGTGCTGGAAACTGAGTACGGCGAACTGAAACGCATGTACACCCGCCCCGAGCAGCGCGGCCAGGGCATTGCGCGGCGCCTGCTGGAATTCCTCGAAGCGCAGGCACAGCAACGTGGCTGCCGCGCCTTTGCGCTGGAAACCGGCTACCTGCAGACCGACGCCATCAATCTCTACCAGCGCTGCGGCTATGCGCTGTGTGGTCCGTTTGGCGACTATCTCGAAGATCCGAACAGCGTTTTCATGCGTAAAACAATTTTATCGGCTGCCGTGTAAGAAAAAACGCTGCTGCATGACTACCTTGTTATGAACAGCACAAACCACTACCCCCTCTACCATCAGGCCGTGCAGGACTACGGACCTGACATCGCCCGCTTTACGGCGGGCTACGAGCGCGATCCGGCACGGCGGCGCGAGCTGCTACAGGAAGTCCATCTGGCGCTGTGGCAAAGCCTGGCCCAGTACCAGGCCGACTGCTCGCTGCGCACCTGGGTCTATCGGGTGGCGCATAACGTTGGCGTGAGCCATATCCAGCGCAGCTTGCGCAACCCGGAGCGCAATAGCCTGACGCTGGAAGACATCGAGCATGTGGCCGGCGACGCTGGCGAGATCGCACAGACCGAGCGCCACCTCGACCTGCAGAAAGTTCTGGCGCTGATCCATCGGCTGGCGCCGCTGGACCGGCAAGTCATGCTGCTGTATCTGGAAGATATGGATGCAGCCGGCATCGCCGACATCACCGGTCTGTCGGCACGCAATGTCGCCACCAAAGTGCATCGCATCAAGGCCGTACTGGCTAATCAACTCGGCATGGAAAGGAAAACAGCATGAGCAACGATCCGCTGAAATCGCTGTGGCAAGCGCAGGAAGTCGCCCCCGTTCACTTTTCGCCTGAAGAACTGGGCAAGAAATCGCGTTCGCTGCGCTGGCGCGTGAGCGCACGTAATGCACTCGAATATCTGGCCTGCGTGCTGGTCATCGCCGGGTTCTGGAACTATCTGCGCGAATTCCCGCAGCCGCTGCTGCGGCTGGGTAGCGCGCTGATTATCGTCGGCACGCTCTACGTGGCCTGGCAGATTCACCGCCGTGCATCGAGCATGCCGGCTTCGCCTGGCCTGCCAGGGCTGGACTACCACCGCCAGCAACTGGAACGCCAGCGCGATGCCCTGCGCTCGGTCTGGGCGTGGTACATCGGCCCGCTGGTGCCTGGCATGGTGGTGTTCCGCTGGGGCGTGGAAACCCAGCTCGATGCCAGCGCACCGTTTGCTCGCGGGCTGTATGCCAATCTGGCGATTGCGGCGGTAATGATGATCGTGGTACTGATCAATCTCTACACCGCCCGCAAGCTGCAGCGCCAGATCGATCAACTTCCTGGCTCAAACTAAAAACCATCTCATGCACTCGACTTATCCGCTTGCCGGTGTCTGTAATCTCGAAATACTGCGATACAAACCCAGCCCAAACTCCACCGTTCCCTCGGTATAATCCGCCCACGCGGACGACCTCTACCCACGCTCGTCCCGGTGTCTACATAAAGGAACCCTGTGAAACGCACGCTTATCAGCGCCGCCTGCTGCGCCGTATTCGCCTTCTCCGCTCCCGTACTGCATGCCCAGCAAGCAAACGGCAGCACCGCCCTCGTCTCCGGCATCGACCCGAAATCGCTGGACCAGAACATCCGCCCGCAAGACGACTTCTACGGCTACGTCAATGGCGTATGGACCCGTAACACGGAGATCCCGGCCGACAAATCCACCTGGGGCACCTACATCGAGCTGCGCGAAATCGCTCAGGGCCAGTTGCACACCATGATGGAAGCGACGCTGAAACACCCCGGCAAAGTGGGCAGCGAAACTCACAAGATCGCCGACCTGTATAGCAGCTACATGAACACCAAGGCGCGCGACGCAGCCAGCTTCAAACCGCTGCATGCCGATCTGGCGCGCGTGGCCAGCCTGAAAGACAAGAAAGACCTGCCCGCCCTGTTCGCCTACCTGCAGCTGCAAGGCATCCAGACGCCTATCGGCACCGGCGTAGCGCCCGATGCGCAGGACCCTGACCACTACACCATCAACGTCAGCCAGTCCGGTCTGGGCCTGCCGGACCGCGACTACTACCTGAAAGCCGACGACGCCAAACTGAGCAGCGTGCGTGAAAAATATCTGAAGCATGTGGCAACCCTGCTGGCCATGAGTGGCGACAAGGACGCTGCCGAACACGCCGCACAGGTACTCGATATCGAAACCCGTCTGGCAACGGCGCAATGGAGCCGTGTGCAAATGCGCGATCCGGTCAAATCCTACAACCGCGTGCAGTTCGACCAGTTCGGCGCACTGGCGCCAGCGTTCGACTGGCAAGCCTATTTCAGCGCCATGGGGCTGGCCAGCAAAGCCAGTTCCGCCGTGGTACGCCAGCCCAGCTACCTGACCGGCCTGTCCGACGCCATCAACGCCGTGCCGCTCGACGCGTGGAAGAGCTACTTCAACTGGCGCATCGTCGAAAGCTATGCGTCCTACCTGAACACCGACACCGTCAAGGAGCGCTTCGCCTTCGAAGGCACGGTGCTGCGCGGCGTGCCGCAAAGCGAACCGCTGTGGCAACTGGCGCTGCGCTACACCGATGGCGCCATGGGCGACGCGGTGGGCAAGCTGTACGTAAAAATGTTCCTGCCGCCTGAAACCAAGCCGCGCGTGATGGCGATGTTCGATAACTTCGTCGCTTCCTTCCGCGACGGTATCGAGCAGCTCGACTGGATGGGCCCGGAAACCAAGAAAGAAGCACAGGCCAAGCTGGCCGCGCTGAAACCGAAGATCGCCTACCCTGATAAATGGCGCGACTACAGCGCGCTGAAAACCCAGTCGCACGACCTGATCGCCAACGTGCGCGCAGTGCGTAGCTGGTCGCGCCAGCAGAACTTCGACAAGCTGGGCAAGGAAGTGGACCGCGACGAATGGTCGATGACACCGCAGACCGTCAACGCCAGCTACAGCCCTGCGCTCAATTCGATCACCATTCCGGCCGCGATTCTGCAGCCGCCGTTCTTCAACGTGAAGGCGGAAGACGCCGTCAACTACGGCCTGCTGGGGATTACCTTCGGCCACGAGATCAGCCACGCCTTCGACGATTCGGGCAGCCAGTACGACGCCAAAGGCCGTCTGCGCAACTGGTGGACGCCGGAAGACCGCCGCGCCTTCAAGGAGCGTGCTGCAGGTCTGGTCAAGCAGTACAGCGCGTACAGCCCTGTGCCGGGCTATTACATCAACGGCGAACTGACGCTGGGTGAAAACATCGGCGACAACTCCGGCCTGTCGATCACCTACAAAGCCTACCAGCGCTCGCTGGGCGGCAAGCCATCGCCAGTGCTGGACGGCCTGACGGGCGAGCAGCGCCTGTACATCGGCTTCGCGACCAAGTGGCGCGCCAAACTGCGCCCGGAAGCGGCCATCGCGCAAATCAAGAGCGATCCGCATTCGCCAGGCGAGTTCCGCGCCAAGGGCACGGTGATGAATCAGCCAGGCTTCTACGAGGCCTTCGGCATCAAGCCGGGCGATGCTATGTATCTGCCGCCTGAGCAGCGCGTCATCATGTGGTAATGACGCTCAATTGCCCCGCCTGTATCTCTGGTGGGGCTGCCCTGCAACGCCAGTCAGTTCCGACTGGCGTTGCACCCTAGTGGGGGTCTTTTTCCTGCCACTTGGAAGCCCCCAGCAGGATCACGTGCAGTTGCTGCACGAAGTTCTCTTCCATTTCCCCTTCCAGCAGCGGCTGGCCGGGCGGCAGATCAAGAATGTCGGTTGCCGCCGCCAGCATGGTCATCACGATCAACCCGCACACCATCTGCAGTCGTGGCGTGGTCAGGTCGCGGTAACGTCCCAGCGCCCGTAAATCCTGCGCCATCTCGTTAGTAAAGTGGGTGACGTCCGTGCGGATCGCCAGCCGCAAAATCCGGCTGCCACCCGAGCGCTCGGTGGCAATAAACTGGAACTGCAGCCGGTTGGCCTTGACATAGTCGAGGTACACCCGCACCGAACGGCGCAGGATGGAACCGCGCGTTACATCAATCTGGCGTGCCTCGCGCAGCAGACGGCGCAACGTAATGCCCATCTCATCCACCAGTTCCAGCCCTAGTTCGTCCGTATTGCGGAAATGGCGGTAGAACGCATTCGGCACCACCCCCGCCTGCCGCGCAATCTCGCGCAGGCCCAGACTGGTGAAGCTGCGCCCCTCACCTACCAGCGTCAACGCCGCTTGCAGCAAGGCCTTGCGGGTACCTGTCTTGCGCTCGGGCCGTGCCGTACTTTCCTCAGTATCGTGTTCGCTCATGGTCGTCATGTGTACAGATGTACCACTATTTTACCCGCTCAATGCAAGGAGATGCGAGAGCAAAAGGGCATAGTTGCCCGTTTATTAAGCAAAACACGCTTGACTTGATGTGTACAAGTGTCCACAATTACGTCGGTTCTATTTAATTGCTATACCATGACGATCCAAGCATCACTGGCACGGCTGGCGGATATGTTTGCCTACCCGCTGCGCCATTCCCACTACGTAGAGCTGGTCAACCCGCTCTGGACCACCCATAAACTGATGGCCCGCGTTGTCGCCGTGCAGCAGGAAACCGATGATAGCCGCACCCTCACCCTGCGCCCGGGCACGGGCTGGCGCAGCCACCGCGCCGGCCAGTTCGTGCGCCTGGGCGTGCCTATCGATGGCCAGCGCCATACCCGCACTTACTCGATTTCGTCCGCCCCTAACCGCGACGATGGCTGCATCAGCGTCACCGTCAAGGCAGTGCCGGGCGGCCGCGTGTCGCAACATCTGGTGCATCAAGTGCAGGTGGGCGAATATCTGCCGCTGGGAGAACCACAGGGCGAGTTCGTGTTGCCGGAATCCATGCCGGTACGTCCGCTGTTCATCACCGGTGGCAGCGGCATTACGCCCATCATGAGCATGCTGCGTAACTACGTGCAGGAACTCGACGTGATACCGGACAGCGTGCACCTGCACTATGCACCACACCAGCGCGATGTGATCTTCGGCAGCGAACTGGAAGCGCTGGCCAGCAGCCAGCCACACTACAAACTGCAGCGCATTTACACGCGCGAAGGCGGTGCCCATTTCAACCCTGCCCAGCTGGAAGCCGTGTGCCCGGACTGGCGCGGACGCGAGGTCTGGGCCTGCGGTCCGGCCAGTCTGCTGGAAGCGGTGGAGGCACACTGGCACGCAGCGGGGCTGGATCATCTGCTGCATGTGGAACGCTTCCATGCGCCCATCGCTATCAGTACGGCGGCTGCTACGGCGGGCCGCGTGCGTTTTGCCGCCAGCGCCACCGAAGCAGATTCGGATGGTGTGAACAATCTGCTGCGCATCGCCGAAGATGCCGGCCTCAATCCCAAGCATGGCTGCCGCATGGGCATCTGCCACGGCTGCGACACCAAACTGGTGAGCGGCAGCGTGCGCGACCTGCGTAATGGCACCGTCATCGCCTAGCCGGGCGACACCGTGCAAGTGTGCGTCTGCGCCGCCGTGGGCGACGTCGAACTGGCGCTGTAACTAATCATCGAGAATTTCATGCCTATTCCATCTCACCTCACTCCCGCCGACATCGACGCCTTTGGTGCGCAGGTCGAAGCGATCCGCAATGAAGTCATGGCCGACCGCGGCGAGCGCGATGCGCGCTATATCCGCCGCCTGCTTACCATCCACCGCTGTCTTGAAATCTGCGGCCGCCTCGGCATCTACGCCAGTCTGGCGCTGCTGCCGCAATGGGGCCACGCGCTGGCCAGCTGGGCGCTGTTCTGGCCGGTGATGGTGCTGGGCGTGCTGACGCTGGGCGCTGCCAAGATTCTGGAAAATATGGAGATCGGCCACAACGTGCTGCACGCCCAGTGGGACTGGCTGCGCGATCCGGAAATCCACTCGGGCCGCTGGGAGTGGGATCACGTCTGCCCTTCCGACCAGTGGAAGCACGCGCACAACGTCAAGCACCATACCTGGACCAATGTGCTGGGCAAGGATGCCGATGTGGCGGGTTATGGTCTGCTGCGCATGTTCTCGGGCCAGCGCTGGAAGCCGTTCAATCTGGGCAATCCGCTGTGGGCGCTGCTGCTGGCGATCTTCTTCGAGTGGGGTATTGCGATTCAGGAACTGGAGCTGGGCCGAGTGATCAAGGGCCGTATTAAGTGGTCGGTGCTGCGGCCGATGTGGCTGCGCACGCGTGCCAAGATCTGGCGTCAGATGCGCAAGGATTATCTGCTGTTTCCGCTACTGGCTGGGCCGTTCTTCTTCTACGTCGCGGGTGCGAATGCGGTGGCGAATATCGTGCGTAATCTGTGGACGTATCTGATCATTTTCTGCGGCCACTTCCCCATGGATGTGCATGTATTTACCAAGGCCGAGGTGGAGAATGAGACGCGGGCGCACTGGTATGTACGGCAGTTGCTGGGGTCGTGCAACATCAGCGGCGGTAAGCTGTTCCACATTATGAGCGGTAATCTAAGCCATCAGATCGAGCATCATCTGTTCCCCGATATGCCGAGCAATCGCTATGGTGAAGTAGCGCCGCGTGTGCGCGCGCTGTGCGAGCAGTATCGTCTGCCGTACCACACGGGTTCGCTGACGCGGCAGTTTGGTACCACGGTGCTGCGCATATTGCGTATGAGCTTCCCGGGTTATAGCCCGTATCTGGATAGTGCGCCGCCGGTGCGTGCGCCGCGGGTTCGCGCAACGACGGAATCGACTACTCCAGCCTGATCTACTCTTTTCAACCTGCGGATTCGTTCGCGAATTCCGCAGGCTCCCTTCCCGCAGTCAATTGCTCCACTTCAGGCGCCAAGTTGTATTTTCTTGAGCACTATCAGCATCGTCAAAATAGTTCTTTGTAAAAATGATCGCCTAGTTTTCGACAAACCAGATGCCCCGTTAATCAGATCGGAGAACATCTCATGGCGATCGATGTCTACCTGCAAATAGAAGGCATAAAAGGCGAGTCAACCGATGTTTCGCACTCAGGCTGGATTGAACGCACATCTGCGCAATGGGGAATCACTCAACCCAAGAGTGCTACGGCATCTACCGCAGGTGGCCACACTGCAGAGCGCTGCGACATGCGCAGCATTTCGATCACGAAGCTCGCTGATCTGGCTTCACCGATCTTGATGCAGAACTGTGCAACCGGTCCGACCTTGCCCAAAGCCCGCATCGAGTTCATGCGGGCTGACGGTCAAGGCGAGCGCATCAAGTATTACGAAATCGAACTCGAAAACGTCCTGATCGGTGCAGTCAACCAGTCGGTACACGAGGGTGACATTCTTCAGGACTCCGTGAGTTTGAAGTTCTCGAAAGTGCGCTGGAAATACACCCAACAAAGCGTAGTTGGCGGGATAGGCGGCAATACTTCTGGTGGATGGGATCTCGCCTGCAACCGCATCGCATGACAATGCAATCATGACGGCAATCGCCCAACCAAAAGATCCGCGCGGATATTTCATGCTACCGCAAGCTCCCGCCGATGCTGGATATTACGTTTATGGCACGCCAGACAACGGCGCAGCACAATTCACTGCGCCCAAATTACTAAGTCTGATCTTTGCTGTCGAGCGCGAATGGCAATCCTTCGACGATCGAAAATTTGGGATTGGCAATATCAACATTTCAAACGGCCTGCCATTTGGTCACGCGTCACATACAAGCGGTCTGGAAGTCGATGTCAGACCACTGCGTAAAGACGGCAAGCGCCTTCCAGTAACATACACGGAGCCCGGCTATGATCGGGACGCCACGGCAAAACTGATCGAACTGTTTAGGGCGCATGCCGTCGGCTTTATTTTCATATTCTTTAACGATACAAAAATCGCTGGTGTTCGGCCTCGCTTCAAACACGATAACCATTTCCACTTTCAGTTCAACCAAGTAGTCAAATAAGGGAGTACCGATGCTCGCCGTTTCTCTTATGCTGGTGGCAAGCGCAAGCGCGCAGAAGAGCTTAGAAAATTACCCGATTCCGGAACAGGCGAAGGCAGTTATCCGCTCTGTTCATGTTGCTGCGAAGACCAAAGATTACAGAGCATTGAAGGGGTTGATGGTTCCCGCATTCAAGTGGAGCTTGGGTGGCGATGGTGACGCTGATCAGGCTATCGAAGCATGGAGGAGCGATCCAGGCGCGCTACATGAGCTATCACGTGTTACTCGGCTACGTTGCTCGTTCATAATTGATGCGAACACGATCCAGTGCCCGGCCCATGCGGGCATCAACTATCGAGCTGGATTTACCAAAATAGCTGAAAATTGGCGTATGTCGTACTTTGTTGCTGGCGATTGATATCACCACAGACTGAATCGCCAAGCATGTATCAGAAAAAAGCAAATGCGCCAGGCTCAGATCGGCGTCAATTAAGCGATAGGCTGTGTCCGGTGATTCAGGGTGCTATCTCAGGTCTGTAGTTTCAGACATCTCCTTAGAACATTTGACCCAATTCAAGACGCATACCGTCGACACTCGGCCAAATCGGAGATTGCGTTATGGAATTAATGCTTAGGGGAATCTTGCGGGCGCTGCGCGCGGCGCCTCCGGCGCGCTGCCGCGTAGCGGCAGCAAAGT
>Ga0187845_1000200_pt1 | contig 34550 bp, 36 predicted proteins | sample SpaLakP09_SKY_68_FD_134515 | JGI IMG/M metagenome (GOLD analysis project Ga0187845, IMG submission 134515) | Oligotrophic lake water microbial communities from Sparkling Lake, Wisconsin, USA - SP09_SKY_68 | ecosystem: Environmental > Aquatic > Freshwater > Lake | place: USA: Sparkling Lake... | reverse complement strand
GCCTATAAATCACCAAAAAATATTTTTATTATCGCCGAACTCCCGCGTAACGCAAGCGGAAAAATTGATAAAAAAAGAGTGATCAAGATTGTTTTAGAGCAAGAAGAATTAATTAACCAGGAGGAGCAATGACCCTAAACGCCAACTATGAAACTATATCTATTTCTACCAAAGATTACGTTCTTGAGCTGTCTCTTAATAGGCCAGATCAATTAAACGCTATGAATGCTTTATGCAGAGATGAACTGCAATCTGTTTTCAATGCGTTTAGAGATAGCGCTGAATTAAGAGTCATCATTATCACGGGAGCAGGCCGAGCATTTTCCGCTGGAGCAGATCTCAAGGATGGCAGCGTAGATGAAAGCGTGATTGATTCAGTTGAGTCTAGATGGTGGGGCGACTTTCGGGTAGCTCTTGCTAATACCGGAAAGCCCTCGATTGCCGCGGTAAATGGTTTTGCCTTAGGTGGAGGTTTTGAATTAGCTTTGGCTTGCGATTTTCGTTTAGCTTCGGAAGCTGCATTCTTTGCGATGCCTGAGATCACTTTTGGATCTATTCCAGCAGGCGGCGCAACTCAGAGGATTGCTCAACTGGCAGGTCCATCTGTCGCAATGGAATTGGTATTAATGGGAGAACGTATTGATGCCATGACTGCATTGCGGCTGAATTTAGTCAATCGCGTCTTACCGCCTGAGACCTTAATGGAAGAAGCTCGTATCTGGGCTGGCAAGCTTGCTGCTAAAGCCCCGCTTGCAATTAAATATGGCCGTGAAGTCATCCTTAAGGGATTGGATTTGCCGATTGCAGAAGGAATTCGTTTAGAGGCATATTTGGGTGGATTGCTACGAGCAACAGAAGATCGCCTAGAGGGTAGAGCGGCAATGCTTGAAAAACGACCGCCAAAATTTAAGGGTCGCTAATTCATTGGAATTAATTAAATTGATTATTTGAGGAGAGTTATAGATGAAACCAACAAAGAATATTAAAGAACGTCAGTTATTCCGCAAAGGCAGTGAATTATCAGATGATGCTAAAGCGATGATTGTAAAAATGCTTACGGTTCAATTGCAATCAGAGTATGCAGATGCACCTGACCGTTCTGGTTCAATTTGCCCAACAGTGGAAGATAAAACTTGGCTTGATTTTCAGATAGCTCAAGAAAAAGCTCATGGACTTGGCGTGGCCCAAGTATTGGAAGATATGGGCGTTGATCCTGCACCATTGATTAAGCAAGCAGAATCATCTGTGATGGAGGGTGATCGAAAATTAGACTACTTCAAAATTCAAATGAAAGATTGGGTTGAGCGCTCTATGACTCGCGTTTTGGCCGAGCGAACTGGGGGCATTCAGTCAATCGGTGGTTTGGGTTCTAGCTTTATTCCTCTAGCAGTATGGAATGCGAAAAATTATGTTGATGAAGCCCTAGGGCATACCAAAATGGGGGTAAGTTACGCAAAGCGTCTGGTTGAAGAGGGAAGTTCGCAAGGCTGCCAAGAAGCAGTAGATAAGTTTTACCCATCCTGCCTAGATATTTTTGGTGGTGTTGGTACCCCAAATGAGAAGCGCTATCTTGACCTAGGAATTAAAACATTAACCAATAACCAGTCTCGCGCACTCTGGGTTGAATCACTTGAACGCGATTTAAAGGCGCTAAATTTAAAGATCCCCGCTGCAAGATGGAAGGGTATTAGATCAGATTACCCTGCTGAAGAAGTAAATGCCTTTGATATGTTTCTTGAGGTGGAGGATTTGCCGGCTGATCGACACAAACTTGCAATACGCTTGCTTTCTGGATGGCTTGCTGCTAAATATGCACGCCAAAATGAGATGGCCGTGTTTGTTGCGCCAACCCCTAAGCTAAAGCATGAAGTGGCTTTGCAGATGGCTGCAGATCGTGCTGCTGGTCTAGCTATAGCCAAAATGCTACGCAAGCTAAAGGTTGATCCAAATTCATTGGCGGATGAAGCCGAGCGTACGCTTACTGGCAGCAAAAATAAGGTTGAATTTTTAAAGCAGAAATTACCAAGTTCTTGGATTGGAATTGCTGTACAACAGTTAGTGGCAGCTCGTGTGACACAAGCTTCAACCTTGGCAACATTTGGTTCTTCTGTGATTCCATTGGCTGTTTGGTCTGGAGTGCACTATGACGAACAAGAGCGTCTTGCAGAAACTTGGCTTAGCCGTATTAAAGGTATTGCTCCTTGGGAGATTCAATCTTTAGGGCAAGAGGCTTTAGACCAATGCTTCCCATATGCTCTAGATACATTTGGCGCCGATGACTCTTCAAATGAAAATGCATATTTTGAAGCAGGCTTAAAAACGGCTTCAAATAATAATGTGCGAGGGATGTTCGTTAAGATGATTGTCGAGGATTTGCAAGGTATAGGGTTAAAAATTCCATCCCTAACGCAAGGTGTACGCAAAACTTATTCGAATAGCTAACTAAATATGAAGCTGGTCAAACATGAATAATCAAATTTATATTAATGGGAAATGGTTAGATTCGAATTCTGATCTAACTATTCCTGTATTAAATCCCACTACCGGTGGGGTAATAGCGAATATTCCAGCTGGTAATGTGGTCGATGCAAATATGGCGGTTGACGCTGCTTATCAAGTATTTCCTGCATGGTCTAGAAAGACTTCGAATGAGCGCGCTGATTTAATCGACAGAGTCGCTGAACTTTTATTGGCCAAAAGCGATTTCTTTGCCGAGATGATTACCAGTGAAGTTGGTATGCCTCTCAAGCTTTCAAAAATGATTCAAGTTGGCAATGCTATAGCCAGCTGGAAGCATTACGCCCAAATTGCTAGAGAATTTAAGTATGAAGAGTCGGTTGGGAACTCCTTACTTGTTCATGATCCAATTGGAGTTGTTGCCTGTATTACTCCGTGGAATTTCCCGTTGATACAAATTACCCACAAGATTGCCCCCGCCTTGGCTGCTGGATGTACTGTTGTCCTCAAGCCGTCCGAATTAGCCCCATTAAATGCAATTGCTTTGGCTCAAATCATTCATGAAGCAGGATTCCCTCCTGGGGTATTTAATTTATTAATGGGCAATGGTGAAGATGTTGGAGAGGCATTGGTATCGAATCCCAAGGTCGATATGGTTTCCTTTACGGGATCTACTAGAGCTGGGAAGCGAGTGGGTGCCATAGCATCACAATCTATTAAACGTGTGGCCCTAGAGTTAGGTGGAAAATCGAGTTCAGTTGTTTTAGATGATGCCGATTTAACTAGGGCAATTAAAGGAACTTTAAATTCTTGCTTTTTAAATTCTGGACAAACCTGCTTAGCTCACACGCGTTTATTAATTCCCGAGAATAAATATGATGAAGCAAAGACTATCGTCCTGGCGGTAGTCGAGAAGATGAAGATTGGAGATCCCTTTGCAGAAGGGACCCGTCTTGGCCCCGTGATCTCATCTGTCCAGAAAGATCGCATTAAAAATTACATTACTACAGCAAAAAAAGAGGGCGCAGAAGTTATTGTTGGTGAGGCTGAAATACCAAATGAATTATTAAGTGGAAATTTTGTACAACCAACTGTACTTGGTAAGGTCAAGCCAAACGATACTGTTGCGCAAGAAGAAATATTTGGCCCTGTCCTGTCGATCATTACCTACAAAGATGAGGAGGAGGCTCTGAAGATTGCAAACAATACCATTTATGGATTAGGAGGGGCTGTTTGGTCCAATGATTATGATCGAGCTATGCAATTTGCGCGTCAAATGCGAACTGGCCAAGTTGATATTAATGGAGCCCCCTTTAATACTCTGGCGCCATTTGGTGGCTATAAACAGTCTGGAAACGGAAGAGAATATGGGCTTTATGGTTTTAAAGAGTTTTTCGAAATAAAATCCATCCAACAGGAAATACAAAAATGACTACAACTCCGCAATTAAATACAGATAGTAAAGTTCCCGATAACGTAATGAATTTACCCTGCGTAGGGCAAGGATTTTATTGGCAAGATATTGCTGTAGACCAGGAATTTAGGACATTCCGAAGAACTGTTACTGAGACTGACTTGGTCAACTTCATCAATACTACAGGCATGGTTGAAGCAATCTTTATTGATAAAGATTTCAGCAGTCAGACGGGAGCAATTACTGGCAGGGTTGTTCCCGCGGCTCTTACTTATTGCTTAATTGAAGGCCTGCTTTTCCAATCAATGATTCAGGGCACTGGCTTGGCAATGCTTGAACTCGTTCAAAAGGCAGTTGCCCCAACTTTTGTTGGCGACTCGGTTTGGGCAATCGTAAAGGTCATTGGTATTCGTCCAACTTCTAAAAATAATCGTGCAATTGTTACATCATTAATTAATGTTTTTAATCAAGATAATGTTTTGGTCCTAACCTATACAGCAGTCAGAATGTTAGCCGGCAGATAGGCTACCGGGTCATCTGATAGGCTGATATGACTACCAATAATCAAGCTCCACCAGGTTTTAAAGAAATTAATGTGGGCGGATTATTTATATCTCATAATGGACCGCTGTATGCTGCTTTACGCAATAAGCAATTCGTTATGGGAATGATGATAGAACAGCGTCACTGTAATCCACGAAGCGTTTGCCATGGCGGCATGTTATCTTCATTTGCCGACATGTTGCTGCCTTATGGCGCTATGTATGCCCTTGGTATGAATCGAAGGTTTACTCCAACTATTAGCTTGCAACTAGATTTTCTAGCCCCTGTAAATTTAGGATCTTGGATAGAGGGTACTTGTGAACCACTTCGGTCCACAAGTAATTTGCTATTTGTTCAAGGCCTTATTAAACACAAAGATGAAATTGTAGTGAGGGCTAGTGGATTGTTTAAGTGGGGGGATTTTGTGCCTTCAGACGATCCCATAAACCCCTTTGGGCTAGAGGAAACTTAAAAAGTTCTTAGAATTTTTTTATCATTGAATTTCTGATCTTAGTACTTATGATCACCAACAATTTGTATGCAATCCTATGAACATTCTAATTCATAATATCGCTTCGCCTGTATGCACAAGAGCTTACTCTGTAAAAGCCTGAGTGGAGTAGCTCTAATGCCATTACACGGCCTATGACTACCAGAGCATTCAGCCATATAAGTTATTGCTCCACAGCATTTAATTTTGAAAACCAAAAAGTGAGAAAGCGTTTCTTCTTATCCCGTTAATCAAGTCACACAAACGCTCATACACAGATATTGAGGAGACGTAAGCTCTTGAAATCCTGGTAGTTTTCTTTGGATGTCTACCATTAGAGCGAAGAGCTACCTGTAGATTGTCGTGTGCAAGTCATGAGGGGCTTCAGCTGTAAAAATCTAAGATAGAGATGCGCTTTTTTGTTGATGATTATCAAGAAGCTTTTATATTTTTATGACTATCATCAGACTATGAAAACTTTGATATTGCGTTTGATTTGGGTATTGATTGGGTCATCGGTGGCAATTACTTTAGCTTTATGGATTACTCAAGCTAACTCCCCACTGCTATTGGCCTCTTTGGGTGGAACTACACTCTTTTTATTTATACTAACTACTGCCCCCGCAGCGCAGCCAAGAGCGGTATTTGGTGCACATCTCATTAGTAGCTTGGTGGGTATATTGGCTTATCAGTTATTTGGTGATGCTTTTTGGGTCTACATCATTGCCCTAGTGATCACTATAGGGCTCTTATTGATGATGAGGTGTGTGCATCCTCCCGCCGGTGCAAATCCATTAATTATGATTCAAGCCCACGCAAGCTTTATTCATCTTGGGATAACGGTAATGGTCGGTGTTGGCGTTATTTTTCTAGTTGCTTTCATCTGGAGTCGAGTTGGCTTTGGGGTAAGAAAATATCCAGTATCTTGGACTCAGCCTTCGCCGCCATCTCTCAACTGGAGTATTTGGGATATTTGACTGCGAAGGTTTATATAGATTTATGAAGTGAGTGACACAAAAACTCACGTATCAATAAAAAGCCCTCGTAAGCTCTTGAATTACTGTTAGTTTTTTTATTGTAGGCAGTTGTTCCACCTACATATTTTTTAATTATTATGTATTCTAAGTAAAACATAAAAGCTAAATTAGGGAATAGTCATGGAATCAACCAATAAATCTCTTCGTGTAGCGATCGCTGGATTAGGGGCGATTGGTAAATCATTGGCAACTCGTTTAGCTAGTGGAGCAGTTCCTGGCGTTGTATTGACTGCAGTTTCGGCAAAAAATCAAGATAAGGCAAAAGACTTTGTAAAAACCTTAGCTTACCCAGTTAAGGTGCTGACAATTTCAGAATTAGAGCAAGAGGCTGATGTAGTGGTTGAGTGTGCACCAGCAGAATTATTGGGGGATATCATTGCCCCTTTTTTACGCGCTAAGAAAAAAGCCATTGTTCTATCCGTTGGCGCCATTCTATTTAAACCTGAATTAATTGAACTGGCAAAAACTACAGGTGGAACTATCATGGTGCCAACAGGCGCCCTGATTGGTTTAGATGCAATGATCGCCGCAGCTGAAGGAGAAATATTTTCAGTCAAAATGGTGACCAATAAGCCGCCTTTAGGATTAAAGGGCGCCCCTCATTTAATTGAGAATAATATTTCAGTAGATGGACTTACTGAGCCATTAAAAGTATTTTCAGGGAATGCAAGAGAGGCCGCTAAAGGTTTTCCTGCAAACCTTAATGTAGTGGTTGCTCTGGCTCTAGCAGGGGTTGGCCCTGAGAAAACTCATTTAGAAATTTGGGCAGACCCTACTGTAGTAAGAAATACTCATACGATTACAGTTGAGTCGGACTCCGCGAAGTTTTCTATGAAAATGGAAAATATCCCCTCAGAAAATCCAAAAACTGGACGTATCGTTGCACAAAGCGTAGTAGCCATGCTGCGTAAGATGTTATCAACATTCCAAGTTGGAACCTAAAAATAAAACAAAGGAAGATTAATGACTTTTACAACGGCCAAAAAGGAAGAGATACGCCTTCGTTATCTAGAGGTTGATACCTCGAATGTTGCTGATGTCTTGGATAATATGAACCTGCTTCAACAGGGCCTTTCCTCACAATTTTCACCCTTTCCAGACACAACAAAAAGAATGGCAGGGTGGGCTTATACGATTCGCGGGCAAATGACACCCTATCCACAAGGGGGTGATGCCGACAAAATGGCTGCTTGCCAAGGGATTTCTTCAGGTGAGATTAGCGTTTGGAGTGGGGATGGCAACGGAATTTGTTATTTTGGGGAATTAATTGCCCTCGGCATGAAGGAGCGTGGTTCGGTTGGGGCATTGCTGGATGGAGGTATACGAGATGTTCGATGGATTGGTGAGCATCAGTTTCCAGTTTTTGCCTGCTATCGCACTCCAGTTCAATCTATCGGTCGCTGGAAGGTAACTGCCAGTCAGGTGCCTGTTTATATGCGTGGACATGATGGCGGTAATGTCATTGTTAGACCGGGCGATTTTATTTTGTGTGACGACGATGGTGCGATTGTGATACCGGTAGAGTGTGTCGAGTCTGTTTTGATTGAATCAGAGCGATTAACAGCCATTGAAAAAAATATTCGTATCGATATTGCAAATGGTTTGAGTCTTGCGGATGCTTTAAAAAAGTACGGCCACGTTTAAAGATTTTTTAGGATTTTTTCAGAGTTTTATCAACTCACTATTATTCAATAGGACTACTTATGACAACGATTGAGCGAGTAATGATTCGCAGCATTGCAGTGATATTTTGGGCGATTTCTTTTGGGTCATTAGCGCAGACGAATTGGCCTAATGGTCAAACCGTTAGAGTTATTGTTCCTTTCCCGGGTGGGGCCAGTACATTGGACTCTGTGGTTCGAACGGTCACTCCAGAAGTCTCTAAGTTTTTGGGTTCACCGGTAATCGTGGATAACAAGCCAGGTGCAGGCACAGTGATTGGCGTGGATGCAACCGCTAAAGCGACAGATAATCTGACTGTTGGAGGCGTAGCTAACAGTTTTACAGTAAATCAATCTTTGATAAAAACCTTACCCTATAACACTACAAAAGATTTACAGCCAGTCGTTTTAATGGCGCGTACGGCGAATGTCTTGGCCGTGAAGTCCAGCTTGCCTGTGAATAATTTAAAAGAGCTAATTGATTACGCAAAGAAAAATCCAGGAAAACTTTCTTACGCTTCATTTGGTAATGGCACAACAGCGCATTTTGCAGGCGAGATGCTGAAATCCATGGCCGGAATTTATGTAGTGCATATTCCTTATCGTGGGCAAGGTCCAGCATTAACGGATCTGATTGCAGGTAATGTGGATTTGATGTTTGGAAACTTACCAGATTTCTTGCCATATATTAAATCTGGGAAAATTAAGGCAATCGGCACTACCTATTTAACTCGAGCACCTCTTGCCCCTGAAATCCCCACTATTGCCGAACAAGGATTTCCTGCATTTGAGACGGACTCCTGGTATGGCATTGTTGCGCCAAGTAGTATGACAAAGGATGCTGTAGATAAAATGAATCTTGCTATCAATAAAGCTTTGCAGGATCCTGCTGTGAAAAAGAACTTTGGCGACAGGGGAATTGAAATTATTGGCGGTAGCCCTTCTAAGTTCCAAGATCATATTCAATCTGAAATCCTAAAATACGAGCGAATTGTGAAATCTACAAAAATGCAGTCTGACTGACAAGGTAATTATGTATTCCATGGCTGTGTTTAAAGAGGGTGGATATCGCTACCTTCCAAGTGTATTTCAATATTCTGCCGGCGTTGCTGCTGAACCAGGTTTTCAATTGGTACAGTCTAGATTTAGATCTTTAATTCCCATAGATGACGCATTTATTTTTATTGCAAATCATTTGAAAAAAATAGGTCGTCCGTTAACGGCATTTGCGCATTGTGAACTCAGGTCTCCGAAGCAGTTTGATGATCAAGGATTTATTGATTTCAATAGAAAGTACGTAAGTACTCTTGGGCAATTGGGAATTTATCAAGCAGAGTCAAAGGAATGTTCTTTTATAAGCCCAGTGGCTAGAACGAATGTTTGCCCTGAATATTTTGGGCCAACTGAGGTCGCAATGTATTCATTTGCCTATACTGTGCCCAATAGTAGTGACTCTCCAGGTGGTTTTATTTTATCTGGTGGTGGCGATGCTAGATCGGGTTCTGAGCCTTACCGCGACAGGATTATTGCTTACGGTGATACCTCTAACTCAGGTTTGAGATTAAAAATGGAATTCGTTTCCAATGAGATGACTAAGCGCCTAAAAAGTCTTGGCTTTAATTGGAGTGATGTGACTAGCGCTCAAGCATACTCAGTTCACAACATAGGTGGTTTAGTAGAAGAGGTGTTTGCTAAACAGGGATACTCGCATAGTGGTATCAATTGGTACTTTGCTAGACCACCTGTTGCTGGTCTCGATTTCGAGATGGATCTTCGGGGTTCGGTAAATCAAATTTTTATATGACCCGAAATCATTAGGTAAACATTAATTACTAATTATCGAGTGCCATTCAGACTCCTAGGATAAGCTCAAGACCAAGTGGCCCACCAGAAAAGAAAACCCTCATCAGCAATGGTGAGGGTTTTGTCTTTTTAGCTTTTTTGGATTAGTTGCTCAAATGCATCGATAAATGACTCAGGAGCTTGGGCTCCCTTCAAAAGGTAATTCTCATTCATAATGATTGATGGGACAGAGCTGATGCCTGCATTTTTATAAATAGCTGATTCATCTCTGACTTCAGACGCAAACTCATCTCCACTCAAAATTTGCTGTGCTCTTTCAGGATCCAAACCAGCTCGGCTTACGGCATCGAGTAGATTCTTTTGATCATCTAAATCAACTGCTAAGCAAAAGTAGGTGTTGAGCAATTCTTTTTTAAGAGTAGCCTGTTTTAGTAAGTCATATTCTTTTGCGGCCCAATATAAGAGACGGTGGGCATCAAAGGTGTTGTAAACCCGCTTACGACCATCGGGATGAAACTCAAATCCAGCTTCTAGCGCCTTTGATCTGATATTTGCTTGATTGGATTTGACTTGCTCTACAGTTAAACCATACTTTTCAGTGAGATGCTCAATGGCATCTTGACCACCTTTAGGCATATTGGGGTTGAGTTCAAAAGGCCGAAAATGCACTTCAAAATTGACCTTATCCTTTAGTTGATCCATCGCCTTGTGGAGATTTCCAAGGCCTACGGCGCACCAGGGACAAGCTATATCTGATACGTAGTCGATTTTGATAGTTGGCTTCATGAATTAGATTCTACAGAAGACTTGCGGGACGCATGCGAGCATTAATCAGTAATACTTTAAGCCAAGCTTATCTCTACGAACTCGGCACTCTTCTTTTACTATAGCAATCCTGATGATTCGATCAATCTGATTTGGCCATTCATGGCGAGGAAGTATGCAATGATGATGGGGATAATGTGAACTTAAGTAATGATTTAGAAGTTATTATAAAAAGCTGATAAACAGCCAAGAGAAACATTTGTGAAACATTTTATTGTGGCTCTAGTGATTTTGGTTTCATCGAATATCACTTTTGCGGCCTATCCTGAAAAATCCATTCGATTAGTGGTTCCATTTGCTACGGGGGGAACCTCTGAAATCATTGCACGCTCAGTTGCAGCTAGCCTTACAAATAGTTTAGGCCAGTCAGTTTACGTCGATAACAAGCCTGGTGGTGCTGGCAATATTGCGATGGAAGAGATTAAGCGTGCCAATCCTGATGGCTATACCTTAATGCTAGGTCACGTTGGAACCTTGGCAGTAAACCCAGCATTATTTGGAAAAAAATTACCATATGATCCAAATAAAGATTTTGCTCCCGTTACTTTGGTGGCGAAAGTTCCCAATGTAATAGCAGTTAGCGAAAAGAGCCCATATAAAACATTGGCTGATCTAGTTACAGATGCTAAAAAGAACCCAGGGAAAATTAACTATGGTTCAGCTGGTAATGGAAGTGCTGGCCATTTGGCAATGGAATATTTTTCATCTGAATCAGGAATTGATTTAGTTCACGTCCCATACAAAGGCTCTGGACCAATGCTGACCGATTTGATTGGCGGTCAGATTCAGGCAACTTTTAATGGTTTACCTTCATTAATGGGGCAGATTAAGGGCGGAGCATTACGCCCTCTTGCAGTCGGCTCTGCAGATAGATCAAAAGTTGTGCCTAATGTGCCGACATTGTCAGAATTAGGCTACAAGGGATTTGAGACCTCTCAATGGTACGGAATTATTGTTCCTGCAGGAACCCCTCAGCCTATCATCGATAGACTCCAGAAAGAGATTGCTAAAGCGCTTCAGTCAAAAGAGGAATCGAAGAGGATGTTAGATGATGGCGCTATATTGATTGGTGATACACCGGCTCAATTTAGTGCCTTTATTAAGACAGAACAAAACCGCTGGGCAAAAGTTATTGAAAAAGCGAAAATTACGATCGATTAGGCTCGTAATCTAAACGCTCTGAGCTTCAAATCTGGATGGACTGCATAGAAAAGATCAATAACAAGATTTGGGTTAGTATTTTCACTATCCATTACCTTAATTAAGCTTAACTAAGAATTTAGATTAAAAGGCTCAAATGCACTATTCCAGATATTATGCGTGGCTCTCAACAGTCATACTTGCGATCCTCTCTTTTGCCTATAGCCCATATCTTGCAATTATTTTTGCAGGATTATTTTTAATCGGTCTCATGGATGTAACACAGGGATCGCATTCAATATTGCGCAACTACCCTTTGATAGGCCATTTGCGATTTTTGCTTGAATATATTCGCCCAGAAATACGTCAATATTTTCTGGAAAATGACGAAGAGAAAATTCCTTTTTCAAGAAACCAAAGAGCCATGGTGTACAGCCGCTCTAAAAAAGACAATGATAAGCGGGGGTTTGGATCGATCAAATCGATGTATGGCCCTGAGGGAGAATGGTTAGGGCACTCAAATTCCCCGTGCCATCCCGACCCGAGTGCATTTCGTATTCAGGTAGGCGGCTCAAGTTGTCTTCAACCTTATTCTTTATCAATATTTAATATCTCTGCGATGAGTTTTGGATCGCTGTCACCTAATGCAATTAGAGCCCTCAATCGAGGTGCAAAGTTAGGTGGATTTGCTCACGACACTGGCGAAGGCTCGATCTCTTCTTATCATCGCGAGTTTGGTGGCGATATTATTTGGGAAATTGGTTCTGGATATTTTGGCTGTCGTGATGATCGGGGGAGATTTTCAGAGGAGAAGTTTTCTTCTCAGGTGGCTGATCCTCAAATTAAGATGGTTGAGATTAAGTTATCCCAAGGCGCTAAGCCTGGTCATGGCGGGGTATTGCCCGGCGCCAAAGTCACTGCTGAAATCGCTATTACTAGAGGAGTAGCAGTTGGTGAAGACTGCATCTCTCCAGCTCATCATGCTGAGTTTTCATCTCCTTTGGAATTAATGAGTTTTATTGCACGTTTGCGAAAACTGAGTGGCGGTAAACCCGTTGGTTTTAAATTATGTGTTGGCCAGCCGTGGGAGTTTTTTGGTATTGCCAAAGCTATGTTAGAGACTGGTATTTGCCCTGATTTTATTGTGGTGGATGGAAGCGAAGGTGGTACAGGTGCTGCTCCAGTTGAGTTTACTGATCATGTGGGTATGCCGCTGCGTGAAGGTCTGAGATTAGTGCATAACACCTTGGTTGGAATTAATAAGCGGAGCGAGATTTCAATTGGTGCCTCCGGAAAAATTATTTCTGGCTACGACATCATTCGTGCCATTGCATTGGGAGCCGATTGGTGCAACTCTGCAAGAGGTTTTATGTTTGCTCTAGGTTGTATTCAGTCACGATCATGTCATACCGATAAGTGCCCCACAGGAGTGGCAACACAAGATTTGACTCGTCAGAGGGCATTAGTTGTCCCCGACAAAGCAGAGCGCGTATTTGCTTTTCATAAAAATACGATGGCGTCTTTAGCTGAGCTGATAGGCTCTGCAGGCATGATGCATCCAAAACAAATTACACCTGATTACCTGATGTGTAGGGATGGCTCTGGTAAGGCAACATCATTCTCTTCGCAATTGCCAACCCTTAATCCAGGAGTGTTATTGCAGGGCATCGATCCCGCAACTCAACACGACCTACCTGCAGAATTTAGGCTGTATTGGAATAGAGCCCAAACCAATAAATTTGGCTTAGCCCCTATATAAAATTTATTAAGGCCCAGGTTTTATTGAACCCAAGTAATAAATTGTTCTTTGGATCTTCTTACCTTCTTCAAGTTCATTAGCCAATCTTCATCTGCCTTGCGATATCCCAAGGGAAGCATCACAACGCTACGCAAGCCTTTAGCGTGTAGATCTAGAACCTCATCGACTGCTGGAGGATTAAAGCCTTCCATCGGAGTGCAATCAACCTGCTGATCAGCTGCTGCAATTAAAGCGGTACCCAGGCCGATATAGGCTTGTTTGGCTGCGTGCGTGAAATTGACTTCTGCATCTCTGGCAGGATAGGTATTCAAGAGCATTTGCCGATAGGCGGTACCAGACTCACTCTTAAAGTTACGGATTGTCTCTGTCATATCAAAAGCGGCATTGATTCTTTCGGCAGTGTAATTATCCCAAGCGGCAAAAACGAGCAAATGGGAGCAATCGGTAATTTGAGATTGATTATTGGCAACCTCCCTGATTTTCTGGCGAATATCTTTATTTGTAATAACAAATACTTCATAGGGCTGAAGTCCGCTAGAGCTCGCGGTCAATCTTACCGCCTCCAGAATATGATCCACTTTTTCTGATGAAACTATTTTTGTGGGATCCATCTTTTTGGTAGCGTAGCGCCATTGCAGTTTTTCTATGAGGGTCATTTGTTTTCCTTTTTGTTAATCACTTGCATCTTTGGCGATAATTCCCTTTTGGGCAAGAGCGCAAAAGGGCTTGAGGGTAATAAAGTCGACTCTGGTAAGGTTTATTGAGTTGATCATAGTGATATTCTATCTAAGCATTCGCAAAATGAGAGGACTTGATCGGTTCGTAGCAATTCTCAAGCGGGATAAAAGAGCGTAACTTGAGTGAAATTCATAATTTAAGGAAACTTATGGAGCCATTAGCCAAGCTAAAAGTGATTGAAATGGGGCAGTTAATCGCCGGGCCATTTGCCGCAAAGACACTGGCAGATTTTGGGGCTGATGTGATCAAGATTGAGCCTCCTAAGGTAGGCGATGCCTTGCGTAAGTGGCGTCTATTAAAAGACGGTACTTCAGTTTGGTGGCAAGTGCAGTCACGTAACAAACGATCACTTTCTCTAGATCTCAGACAAGCTGAAGCTCAAGATATTGTGAGAACCTTAATCACCGAAGCGGATATCTTGATTGAAAATTTTCGTCCTGGAACTTTAGAAGGATGGGGACTTGATCCAGAGCGCTTGCTAAAGCACAACCCCAAGCTGATTGTCTTAAGAATTAGTGGTTATGGTCAGACTGGACCTTATCGAGATAAGCCGGGCTTTGGAGTGGTGGCTGAGGCTATGGGCGGCCTTCGGCATTTAACTGCGGAACCAGGCAGAGTACCAGTTCGAGTAGGTGTAAGTATCGGTGATACCTTAGCCTCCTTGCATGGTGTGATTGGAATTTTATTGGCGCTGCAAGAGCGTCACCTGAGTGGCAAAGGTCAGGTAATTGATATCGCTTTATATGAGGCGGTATTTAATTGCATGGAAAGTTTGCTTCCTGAATACAGTGCTTTTAGTGAGGTAAGGCAGGCTGGGGGCAGTGCATTACCAGGTATCGCCCCAAGTAACGCTTACCTTTGTGCGGATGGCGGTTATGTTTTAGTTGCAGGTAATGGCGACAGTATATTTAAGCGCTTGATGGGTATGATTGGGCGAGATGATTTAGGTAATGACCCTGCGCTCGAGAATAACGATGGCAGGGTAGCTCGTGTAGCTGAGCTGGACCAAGCTATCGGTCAGTGGGCTAAAACAATGACGACCGATCAAGCCCTGCAATTATTAGATGCTGTAGCGGTACCTGCTGGAAAGATTTATACCGTTGCTGATATTGCTAGTGATCCCCATTACAAAGCCCGCGGCAATATTGAAACCATTCAGATGCGAGATGGGAGCACCTTAGATGTTCCAGGAGTGATTCCGAAGCTCTCTCGTACGCCGGGATCAATTAAATCCCTCGCTCCTGATATCGGTGAGAATACAGATGCCATTCTGCGTGACATTGGCTTATCAGATGATCAGGTAGCCTCCTTAAAGGCACGCGGCATTGCTTTTACTCAATAATGTATCTAATTAATCAAGTGACTGAATAATATGACTCGAATCTATTTCAATGATGTTGTTACTAGGGATGGCTTTCAGATTGAGCCAAACTTTATTCCAACAGATGACAAGATCAAACTACTTGATGAGTTAAGTCAATGCGGCTTTGCCAAAATTGAAGTCACTTCTTTTACATCGCCTAAGGCGATTCCGATGTTGCGTGATGCTGAGGAGGTCATGGGTAGAATTCAGCGGGTTCCTGGTGTTGAGTACACAGTATTGGTACCTAATTTGCGTGGGGCAGAGCGTGCCTTTGAATCCCGCGCTGATGAATTTAATTTAGTCATGTCCACTTCTGAGACTCATAACCTAGCCAATCTGCGCATGACTCGTGAGAAAAGTTTTACTGGTTTAGCAGAAGTCATTCGCTATGTAAATGGAAGGGCGCCAATCAATGTTTCATTATCAACAGCTTTTGGTTGCCCTATGGAAGGAGATGTTCCTCAATCCGCAGTTGAGGGATTTGTAAGACGCTTTGTAGATTTGGGTGTACGTGGAGTAACGATTTGTGACACCACTGGTATGGCTAATCCTGCGCAGGTTGAAAGAATGGCGCATGACTTACAAAAGCAGTTTTCTGATTTGGAGCTAACCTTTCATTTCCACAATACGCGGGGAATGGGTCTTGCGAACGTGCTTGCGGCAGTTCAATCTGGCATCATCCGATTTGACGGCTCGCTGGGTGGTTTAGGCGGTTGTCCTTATGCACCTGGCGCTAGCGGTAATATCTCAAGTGAAGATGCCATTCATATGCTTGATGCCATGGGGTATGACACGGGGATAAATATTCCCAAATTAATAGAATTGGCCCGTGAACTACCATTGATCGTTGGACATCCCGTTCCCGGTCAGGTTGCCAAGGCTGGCAGTACCTGCGAATTACATGCAGTCCCAGCCTATGTAGCTGAATTACGTTAATCAACTTACTTCATTTGAGGATTAGTCTTATGTATAAATACTTTATCAATCTCAAGGTATTAATCCTGATTCTATTGAGTCAGGTTGGCGTTGCTGGATATGCACAAGATGCAGGGAAGTATCCAAATAAGTCGATTGCCTTCATCGCATCATCTGCCCCTGGCGGAACAACAGACTTTACGTCCAGAGTGTTGGCTCAGCCTCTAGGCCTAGCATTGGGACAGACTATTGTTGTTGATAATAAAGCTGGGGCCTCCGGCGCTATAGCTGCTGCTGCCGTTAAAAAATCAGAGCCCGATGGATACAACTTACTAGTTCAATATTCTGGCTATCACGTCATTACTCCCTTGGTGAGTAAGAACCCATTACCTTGGGAATTAAAAGATTTTCAGCCGGTTGCCAATGTGATTTCAGCGCCACAAATTGTGGTCATTCGGGCAGACTTGCCGTTCAAAACGATGGCGGAACTCATTGCTTATGCAAAAGCGAATCCCGGTAAATTAAATTACGCCTCTTCTGGCAATGGCTCATTACAGCATGTCACTGGAGCTATGCTCGAGCAGCAAGCTGGTATCAAAATGACTCACATACCTTACAAAGGAACTGGGCCGGCATTAGCTGATTTATTGGGAGGTCAGGTTGATCTCACTTTTGGTACTCCGCCACCATTTATTCCACATATTCAAACAGGTAAATTACGTGCCTTGGCAACTACAGGAAAAAAACGTATCCCAAGCTTGCTTGATGTTCCAACCGCGGCCGAGGCAGGGTTACCCAAATTAGATGCCACTTCATGGTTTGCAGTGTTTGCACCTATCAATACACCGGCTCCAATCATTACTCAATTGACAAATGAGATTGCTAAAGTGATGGCTGTACCAGCCTTTAAAGAAAAGGCGATCGAGATGGGTGCTGAGGCAACTTATATGAATCCTAAACAGTTAGGAGAATTTATTAAAGGTGAGAATACGCGTTGGACTGCAGTAGTAAAAGCTGCCAAGATTGAGGCGGATTAATTTCTACTCGTTACTGATTGAAATTAGTGAATTGATTAAAAGGTGATTGAATGACTAAAACAGAATTTCTGAGCATGCTAGCTCAGGAAGATTTTCCAGCTCCGGTGCTAGTCACGCGAGAGGCTAATGGATTTTTGGATACTCACTCACACCCTTTTGAGGTCAAGGCTTTGGTAATACAAGGTCAAATCAACATCACCATTAATGATATTAAACATTGCCATGTGACCGGTGATCTCTTTCATCTATTGAATAATCAAGTTCATACAGAAAGCTACGGAATCCAGGGCGTTGAATACTTAGCCAGCAGAAAGGATTAGCTGATATGTCGATAAATACTTTATTGGCAGATTTCGAATCTCTTACCTTCGAGGTTAATGGTATAGAGGTGGCTGGGCATGTTGGTGGATCTGGCTCTCCACTCTTGTTATTACATGGTCATCCTCAAACCCGTGCCATTTGGCATAAGGTTGCTCCAGAGTTAATGAAGCATCACACCTTGGTGATGACAGATTTGCGTGGCTATGGTGATTCTTCTAAACCTCAAGGCACTCCTGATCACAGTAATTATTCTAAGCGGGTGATGGCACAAGATCAGGTGGAGGTAATGAAGCAACTCGGATTCGATCGCTTTGACATCCTGGCACATGATCGGGGTGCGCGCGTAGCCCATCGTTTGGCTATGGACCATGCTGACTCGGTCAGCCGACTCATCATGCTTGATATTGCACCAACATTAGCAATGTATGAGAAGGCAAATAATGCATTTGCAAGAGCCTACTGGCATTGGTTCTTTTTGATTCAGCCGTCACCGATGCCTGAGCGCCTCATTGAGGCAGATCCAGCAGCTTACATCCGAGATTTGATGGGGAGACGTAGTGCAGGGTTAACGCCATTTGATCCATTGGCTTTAGCAGAATATATGCGCTGTATTGCTTTACCTGGAGCAGCTCATGGTATGTGCGAAGATTACCGAGCAGCGGCAGGAATTGATTTGATTCATGATCGTGAAGACATTGCTGCAGGTAAGAAATTAGTAATGCCAACCATGGTACTTTGGGGTGAAGAGGGAGTTATCCACCAATGCTTTAAACCACTTCAAGAGTGGTAAGCAATTGCTAAGGATGTGGTTGGCGAGTCTGTTCCCTGCGGTCACTATATTTCCGAAGAAGCGCCAGAAATTCTTCTTCAAAAAATCATCCCATTTTTAAGTCAGACTCAATGATGAGCAAGAAAACTCTATATCAAAAATTAGTGGATGCGCATACGGTAGCGGTATTAGATGAAGAAAATGTATTGCTTTTCTGCGACTTGCATTTGATGAATGAATACACTAGCCCACAAGCCTTCTCTGGTTTAGAGGAAAAGAGTCGTGGAGTATTGGTACCGGGTCAGAATGTTTCTGTAGTGAGTCATATCATCCCTACGCATAACGAAACGCCCAGACGAATTGCGGATCCCGCCTCCTTATTGCAGGCAACGAATCTTAAAAAGAATTGCACTAAGCACAACATTCCCTTATTTGATACCAACGATGCACTTCAAGGTATTGAGCATGTAGTGTCGCCAGAGCATGGGATGATTCGGCCGGGCATGGTTGTCATTTGTGGTGATAGCCACACTACTACTTATGGTGCCTTAGGTGTGCTAGGTTTTGGAATTGGTACTTCAGAAGTAGAGCATGTTTTAGCGACTCAGACATTGGTATATCGCATGGCAAAGAATATGCGGATCACGATCAATGGAATATTGCCTAGAGGTACGACCTCCAAAGATCTGATTCTTAATATTATTAGTCAGATTAGCGCTAAAGGGGCGATTGGCTATGTTGTGGAGTTTTGTGGATCCGCAGTCACTGCCCTCAGTACAGAAGCGCGCTTCACGATCTGCAATATGGCGGTTGAGGCTGGTGCACGTGGTGCTTTGATTGCCCCCGACAGTACTGCTGTGGAATACATATTAGCGAGAGCTCCGGATATTACTGGCGACATGCAAGAAGATGCATTGCAATATTGGGCCACTTTACACACCGATATAGATGCTCAGTTTGACCAAGAGTATTTATTTGATGCTAATGACATGGCACCTTTTGTGACTTGGGGAACTAGCCCCGATCAAGCGATTGCGATTAATGCACACATTCCTAGTAAAGCTTCTATTCAGAATTCGGCAGATCGTTTAAGTCTTGAGCAGGCCTTGAGATACACCAAACTCATTGATGGTCAGACTTTAGAGGGCACACCAATTCAACATGTATTCATTGGCTCTTGCACTAATGGACGTATTGAGGATTTGCGGGACGTTATTGCCACCATTGGTGATAGACGGGTTGCCTCTGGAGTTCGGGCGATGGTAGTGCCTGGCTCTGGCGCAGTCAAAGCACAGGCAGAGTCAGAGGGCATCGCTGATAAATTGATCGCCGCTGGCTTTGAATGGCGCAAGCCTGGATGCTCTATGTGCCTTGCTATGAATGATGATGTGCTTGTATCAGGTACTCGTTGTGCCTCAACAACCAATCGTAATTTTGAAGGTCGTCAGGGAAGAGGGGCTATTACTCACTTAATGAGTCCTGCAATGGCGGCAGCGGCAGCTGTGACTGGCATGATTACGGATGCTCGGAAATTAGGAGGAGAGAGTCATGCTTAAGCAATCTCATATTCATGGGCATGCGGCCGCACTTCGGATCGCCAACTTTGATACTGATCAAGTGATGCCAAAGCAATTCTTACGCGGCATTGATAAATCAGGCCTAAAGGATGGCTTGTTTTATGATTTACGTTTTGATGAATCAGGAAAGCCAAAGCCCGAGTTCTTTTTAAACCAGGTAGCTTATGCATCAACTGATATTTTGATTGCTGGCTCAAACTATGGTTGCGGATCAAGTCGCGAACATGCAGTCTGGGGAATGCAGCAGTATGGTTTTAAAGCGGTTATTGCTTCAAGTTTTGCAGAAATATTCTATTCGAATGCGATGGGTAACGGCTTGCTATTAGTCACGCTGCCAGAAGATCAAGTGCAGGCACTCATGCAAGAGGCAGATGATCTTGGAGCTCCAGTTGCAATAGAGATTGATATTGAGCAATGTCATATCAAAAGTCCGAAGCATGAATTTACATTCCCCATGTCAGCAAGGCATCATCAAATGTTTTTAGAGGGCTTAGATGTGATTGGCCTCACTTTAACCATGAAGAACCAAATCGATGCCTTTGCACAACAGCATTGGAGCAAACAGCCTTGGGTGAAGGATATTGCTCGCAAAACAGTGGATAGATTGGAAAAATAATGACGAGCTATTCTTCAGTGGAATGTTAAGAAGGGGTTCCATTCGCCCCACTTGAGTAATATCTTTTCGAAATTCCAAGCTTTAAGCTTTTCAAAAGTGGATTTTTTATTCCAACTTGCTAGTGGGAAGCTCCTTCCACCAATCACCTTTAAATTTGGTTTGTAGCCAATCAATACACTGACTCACTTTGGTGGGAACATGCTTTGGTGAGGAAAATACTGCGTGTATTTCTTGAGCAGGTAGCGACCATTCCTCCAGCAAAGGCTTAAGTAACTTATCTTTGATAGATTGATGGGCTACATACCAAGGAAGCACTGCTAAACCCATGCTATTCCTGGCTGCTGACAAAATAGAGCCTAAATTATTGGATGTAAAAGGACCGCTTACCTCAACTACTTCAGTTTGATTATTGGCATTCGTAAAATTCCAGCGGTGATCCCCTTGAGCAGTCGTATAGATCAAGGCTTGATGCTTGCTAATCTCCCCCGGATTTTTGGGCGCCGGATTTTTCTCTAAGTAAGTTGGGGTGGCCACTAAAACCCAAGGATTCATCCCCAATAGGCGAGAGCCTAGAGAGGAGTCTGGTAGACGGCGCATTCGGATAGCAAGATCAACGCCTTGCTCAACCAAGTTGATATACCGGTCATCCATATTGAGATTGACCTCAAGCTCTGGATGATGTGACATGAACTCCAGAATGGTGGGGGTAAGCACCCTTCTACCAAATGCAATTGACGAGCTGATGGTTAATTTACCCCTTACCTTTGACTGAAAAAGTGAGGCGAGATCATCGGCCTCTTCGATTTCTCGAGCAATGGACTTACATTTTTCGTAATAGATTTTGCCAATTTCAGTTGGGGTGACTCCACGAGTGCTGCGGTGCAATAAAAGAATCCCCAAGCGCTTCTCCGTAGCAGCAACAAACTTCGTAGCTGTAGGTTGGGTGATGCCCAAGTCTTTAGCCGCCTTGCTAAAGGAGCCTGTCTCAACGACTCTAATGAAAAGAGAAATTCCCTGTACGCGATCCATGGGTAGATTCTTTATGTAACAAATTGATATTTTTACACTATTCCACCCAGGAATACTAGATATAGTCTGTGAGAGGTTCTCAAAACTTCCAAATTTGATGATCATTCAGTCATTACTAAATTAGGAGGCAAATCATGGCGATAATGAAGGCAGCAATGGCAGCAGTTTTGGTGATGGAAAAAGAAGGGGTTACCCAGGCTTTTGGCGTTCCAGGGGCCGCAATTAATCCTTTATATGCGCAAATGAAAGAGCGTCAGTCCATTTCGCACGTGCTAGCTAGACACGTGGAGGGTGCTTCACACATGGCTGAGGGCTACACCAGAGCAGCTCCTGGAAATATTGGGGTTTGCATTGGAACCTCTGGTCCTGGCGGCACCGATATGATCACTGGCTTGTATTCTGCTCAAGCCGATAGTATTCCAATTCTTTGCATTACTGGCCAAGCTCCTCGCGCTAAGTTACATAAAGAAGATTTCCAGGCAGTGGATATTGCTTCCATTGCGAAGCCTTTAACCAAAATGGCGGTGACTGTATTAGAGCCAGCTCTAGTCCCCCGTGTTTTTCAGCAAGCGTTTCACTTAATGCGTTCAGGCCGACCTGGCCCAGTATTAATTGATTTACCTATCGATGTACAAATGGCTGAAATTGAATTTGATATTGATACGTATGAGTCATTGCCGGCATATAAGCCGCAGGCAACACGCAAGCAAATCGAGAGAGCATTAGAAATGCTCAATGAGTCAGAGAATCCACTCATTGTTTCTGGTGGTGGTGTTATTAATGCCGATGCCTCTGACTTGTTGGTTCAGTTCGCAGAATTAACTGGTATTCCAGTAATTCCAACCTTGATGGGTTGGGGCACCATTCCAGATAATCATCCTTTGATGGCTGGTATGGTTGGTCTACAAACATCCCATCGCTATGGCAATGCTGCTATGTTGGCAAGTGATTTTGTGTTGGGCATTGGTAATCGTTGGGCTAATCGTCACACTGGTTCTACTGAGGTTTACTGTAAAGGCCGTAAATTTATTCACGTTGATATTGAGCCAACTCAAATCGGCAGAATTTTCACCCCAGACTACGGCATTGTTTCAGATGCTGGAGCCGCATTACAACTCTTCATCGAAGTAGCAACTGAGATGAAAAAAGCGGGCAAACTTAAAGACCGTAGCAAGTGGGCCGCAGAGTGTTTAGCTAGAAAAAATTCTATTGAGTATCAGCGTAAGACAAACTTCTCAGAAGTTCCAATGAAGCCACAACGCGTCTATCAAGAAATGGTACAAACCTTTGGTGAAGATGTAACTTACGTTAGTACTATTGGTTTGTCGCAAATTGCGGGCGCTCAATTCTTAAAGGTTTTTAAGCCTCGTCATTGGATTAATTGTGGACAAGCTGGACCATTGGGCTGGACTGTACCTGCGGCATTAGGTGTCCGAGCTGCCGATCCATCCAGAAAGATCGTTGCCTTATCCGGTGACTACGACTTTCAGTTCATGATTGAAGAGCTGGCAGTTGGCGCGCAATTTAAATTACCGTTTATCCAGATATTGGTTAATAACAGTTATTTAGGTTTGATTCGTCAAGCGCAGCGCGGCTTTGATATGGATTACTGTGTTCAACTGGCTTTTGACAACATCAACACGCCCGAGAGCGCCGGTATTGTTAAAGGTTATGGCGTTGACCATGTGAAGGTTGTAGAGGGCTTAGGTTGTAAAGCAATTCGCGTTGAGACCGAAGACCAATTGGCACCAGCGCTTGCTCAGGCTGAAGCTTGGATAGCTGAATTTAAAGTCCCGGTGGTAGTTGAGGTGATCTTGGAGCGTGTAACAAATATGGCTATGGGTACAGAGATTGATAAAATCAATGAGCTTGAGCCATTGGCCATGTCTATTGAAGATGCGCCTGTTGCTGTACTGCAATCTTAATTTTCTGAAACACCACACTTAGGAAGAGTTAATGCCCCGATTTGCCGCCAACCTCACGATGTTATTTACCGAAGCACCCTTTTTGGAGCGCTTTGCACTGGCGAAGATCGGCGGCTTTAAAGCTGTCGAGTTTCTCTTTCCTTATGCCTTTGATGTTCAAGAGATTAAGTCGGCCTTGGATAACAATGTTTTAAAGCTGGTTTTGCATAATCTGCCTGCAGGGGATTGGGATGCCGGAGAGCGCGGGATAGCCTGCTTACCAGATCGGGTTGCTGAGTTTCGCTCTGGCGTGGCTAAAGCAATTGAGTACGCCACTGTTCTAGGTGTTCCTCAACTGAACTGCCTTGCTGGCAAGGCACCGGCAGGAGTCGATCCCAAGCTACTGCACGATACTTTTGTCGCTAATTTGCAGTATGCAGCTAGTGAACTTAAAAAAGTTGGCCTCAAACTTCTGATTGAGCCGATCAATACTTTTGATATTCCAGGCTTTTACCTCTCTAAAACTGAGCAGGGTATTGCTATTCTTGATGCCGTGGGTGCAGATAACGCTTATTTGCAATATGACATCTACCATGCCCAGCGCATGGAAGGCGAGTTAGGCAATACGATTCAGAAGTATTTGAGCCGTATGGCACATATTCAGTTAGCAGATAACCCAGGGCGCAATGAACCTGGTACGGGCGAGATTCACTATGCCTATCTCTTCGATCTTCTAGATCGCTTGGGATATCAAGGTTATATTGGTTGCGAATACAAGCCCCTCAAAACCACCGCAGCAGGTCTAGGGTGGATGGGCCAATACGAGCAACATTGATGCTTTTATTTAGCAGGTAGTTGTATATAACTAAATAAGCATTAACTAATCAGCAGTAACAAACAATTTAAACCAATCAAGGAAGTCATCATGAGTCAATTAAAGCTCGGTTTTGTGGGTCTAGGCATTATGGGTACCCCAATGGCAGGCCATCTGATCGCTGCTGGTCATACCGTCTTTATCAGTACCCGCAGTAAAGTGCCCGATGAGTTAGCTAAGAGCGCTGCCACCATCTGTGCTAGCCCAGCTGAAGTAGCAAAGCAGGCAGACATCATCATCACGATGGTGCCTGATACCCCCGATGTTGAAAAAGTCCTCTTTGGTGAGCAGGGCATCGCTTCTGGCCTTTCTAAGGGCAAGATTGTGGTGGATATGAGCTCCATCTCCCCCATTGAGACCAAGGTCTTTGCACAAAAGATTAATGCCCTAGGCTGTGAGTATTTAGATGCCCCTGTCTCTGGTGGCCAGTTAGGCGCTAAAGGGGCCACACTGACCATTATGGTGGGCGGTAGTGAAGCTACCTTTGCTAAGGTCAAACCGGTCTTTGAGCTGATGGGTAAGAACATTACCTTAGTCGGTGGCAATGGCGCCGGTCAAGTGACCAAGGTAGCCAATCAAATCATCGTGGCTTTAAATATTGAAGCAGTTGCCGAAGCTCTAGTATTTGCCTCTAAAGCAGGCGCGGATCCTGCTAAGGTACGGGAAGCCCTCATGGGAGGCTTTGCTAGCTCGAAGATTTTAGAAGTGCATGGCGAGCGCATGATTAAAAGAACCTTTGATCCTGGCTTTAGGATTGAGTTACACCAAAAGGACCTTAATCTAGCACTCAGTAGTGCTAAAGCACTCGGTGTCTCATTACCCAATACTGCGAGTGCCCAAGAGTTATTTAACTCTTGCAGTGCCTACGGTGGCAAAGCCTGGGATCACTCCGCGATGGTCAAGGCCCTAGAGAAGATGGCTAACTTTGAAATCGGGCAGAAGGTTTAAGTAAGTCTGATGACAAGAACATTACTGGTTTATCTTCACGGCTTTCGCTCGTCTCCAAACTCAAGTAAAGCATTAATGACTAAGGATGGGGTGAGGGCGATTTCGTCAAAAGAGAATCCTTATGAATGGTATTGCCCGCAATTATTAGCTTCACCAAAAGAAAGCATGGAGATGGTGATCAAACATATTGAGCAATCTCATGCTGAGCGCATAGTCATTATTGGATCTTCCTTGGGAGGTTTTTATACCAACTACCTCGCAGAAAAATATCAATGCAAGGGGGTTGCTCTAAATCCCGCAGTCTATGCCGCAAGAGAATTAGAGCCGCATGTCGGCATGATGACTGCCTATGATAGTGATGAGCCATTTGATTTTAAGGCTGAATACATTGATCAATTACGCGCATTGCAAGTGGAGGTGATTTCAGATCCTGAGCGTTATTTCTTAATCGCAGCAAAGGGTGATGAGCTACTCGATTGGAAAGAAATGGTTGCCTTCTATTCCGGGGCGAAGCAGCTCGTACTTGAGGGTAGCGATCATGGCATTGCTGACTACGCCAATCATTTGCCGGCAGTGATTGATTTTATCGAGCACTGAGCTTTTGACTGAAGCAGCCCACAACTTCATTAATCAGATACGCAGAAAATCTCTGTGGATTCTGATTGCTGCTATTTTCCTATCGATCCTCGGACATCTCATCCTATTTTTTGGCATCCCATTTATTTCGTTTGGCAGTGCGCCACCTATTGCTGAAGATCTCATTATCAAAACAGAACTTCGGGTGGAGCCCCCAAAGAAGATTCAGTTAACGAGTGCGCCAAAAAAGAGAGCTCAGCCTAAAAACACTAATTCCATTTCCGCTGATCCGTTACCAGATTCAAATGGTGATGGGGTGGGGAAGCAGGGTGCCTTAGGAAATCAATCGGGGCAGGCATTTCGTTTGCCTGATTCTGGAACTTATTATTTTGATGCTTATCTTGATGGGCAACTACTTCAAACTGCGCAACTGGATTGGATCACAGAGGGTAACAATTACCGCCTCTACATTAATATTCCCTATGCAGTCGTTGGTCCCTTTGTATTTGAATCTCGAGGATCTGTTGATGCTTATGGCATTGCCCCTTCGATCTACTGGACGCAACGCGGAACTAAGCCACCCCGTTATTCTCGTTTCGATCGGGAGCAGAATGGGGCAGGGAAGATGTTCTTCTCTGAGAAACCAGACTTCACGCCGGATCTCCTGCCTGGCACGCAAGACCGTTTTAGTCTGATGTTTCAGCTTGCCTCTCTGCTCAATGGCAGCGATAAGATTGATGAGGCGGGAAGCATTCGAGGCATCCCAGTTGTGGACTATGACACTCTAGAGATGTGGCAATTTAAGAGTTATGGAGAAGCTGAATCTGAGGCAATTCCGAGCTTAGGGAAGTCTATTAATCGCCATTACGCGCTGATGCAAAGAGAAAGTAGTCCTTATAAACGTCAAGTGGATATTTGGCTAGCAAGGGATCTAGATTGGTTGCCAGGCAGAATGCGCTCTCTAGAGTCCAATGGACGTATTCTCGAGCTGGTATTTAAGCAGAAGGCTCCAATTGAAAAAGCCAAGTTACTCAATTAGTCCGTCAGAGATGAGCGGAAATAGCTAGGTCGACTTGGGGTTTTGGCTGGATCGTCCAAGTAAAGCGCCCATCATGGAATACAGGGCTGCACCAGACATAGAAACCGCAAAGATACCTGTGAAGGAGATGATGATGGGGAGAATTCTCCAGCGCTCTGATAGGCTGTAATTGCCATAACCAACTGTGGTGTACATTTCACCGGCGAAATAGAAGGTTTGTGGATTTGTTGGGAGCACTTGAAACGCAACGCAAATATAAGACCAGGTCACGATTTCAAGTAAATGGCTGGCAATAATCAATAAAATTGCCAAGAAATACGATAGGAAATTTGCTCCATAGACACGCTTATTTTCCAACTTGGAATCAAGCCAGTGAAAGGCACCTGCAATCATTAATACTGCAATGCCATGGAATGTCAGCATCAAACATGCCAAAACTAAGACAAACCAGATATCGCCGTTGCCCATATCAGCATTGATTTGAGAGAGCAGCATACTAAAACTTGGCAGCTCTTGAATGCCGGGTAGGTTTGCTAAGCGATCAAATAGATACATTGTGTGGGGTAAATTGGCCTAGTTAGAATAGCTTAATTTCTTGTTTGACATAATAATGATTATACGCAATGTATCAATATGTCGATTATGAAGGAAGCTTCTTAGGGCCGCCTGGATATGGCTGTTTGTAGAGCTTCTGCCAGCGTGACTTTAAGCCGTCCCTGATGTCATCCTTACCAAATAGCTCAGCAATATCAATCGCAGAATAGCCTTGATGATTGCGCATTCTTAAATCTGCTCCGTTATCCAATAGGAATTTAATTAGATGATCGTTGCCAGAGCTAACCGACATCATTAAGGGCGTTGTTTCACTTGGGCTCAATGCGTTAACTTTGGCACCATTAGCTACCAAGAATTGGGCAACATCAAGCTTTCCAGTTGAAGAGGCGTAATGCAAAGGTCCCCAGCCATCTTTATTGACCTCAGCCTTATTCTTGAGAATCAGAGTCTGAACCAAAGGTAAAACACCATCAATGGAGGCCATCATCAAGGAGTTTTCCCCGCTCTGATTACTTAAATTGACATCAATAGCCTTATTAGCAAGCAATAAATCAGTCACTTTGAAGGATTTATCCCGAATAGCAACAATCAGCATTGGGTTGCCCTTAGAGTCCAATGTGTTTGGGCTAAGACCAGCTTTTATCAATGATTGGACCTCAGAAACATCATCAAACTTTGCTGCTTTTGTGAATGCAGCAACTTGATCAGCTATTTGGGCAAAAACTAGGGTTGAAGCACACAAAATGAGTGGGCTTAAAGCACAAATAAATTTAACTGAATATCTCATGAAGCTTGTCTATTTATTTGAAAACATTGGAAAAAATTATTTGATGTCTGTTCAGCTAAGCGCTCAACAGAAACGCCCTTTAAATCAGCGACATATTCGCCCACTTTAGAAACCCAGGCGGGTTCGTTGGTTTTGCCTCTATAAGGGATGGGCGCTAAATAAGGGGAATCCGTTTCTATCAGCATTCGGTCCAAGGGGACCTGCCTGCAGGTTTCCTGCAAGTCTTTGGCGCTCTTAAAGGTCACAATGCCAGAAAAGGAGATAAAGAAGCCCATATCCATTGCTGCCTTAGCTACTTCGGTTGTTTCTGTAAAGCAATGCATTACCCCGCCAATACGATCAGCGCCCTCCTCTTTTAGAATTCTGAGGGTATCTTCTGAAGAAGAGCGGGTATGGATGATGAGCGGCTTTTTAGTGGCTACAGATGCCCGAATGTGGGTCCTAAAGCGCTCTCTTTGCCACTCCATAGACTCGTAACTGCGCTCGCCCATGCGATAGTAATCAAGGCCTGTCTCACCGATAGCAATCACCTTAGGATGTTTGGCCTCTTCGACTAAGAATTCGAAGCTAGGTTCTGGCGTGACCTCATAGTCTGGATGAACGCCAACTGAGGCATACAAATGGGCATGATCCTCAGCCAATTGACGCACCTTCGGAAAGTCAGGAATGTCCACCGATACACAGAGCGCATGAGTCACCTTGCAGGCGGCCATATTCGCCAAAACCTCAGGAAAGCGGGACTGGAATTCAGGGAAGTCGAGATGGCAATGCGAGTCTATAAACATGACTCTATATTTTAATCTTCAAATACCTGCTGGTATTGAGAAAGCAAGGCTTCCAATTGAATGCGGGTTGCTAAGGGATGATTTTCATGGCGACGAGCCAGAATTAAAGACTTCCAAAAACGCAGTAGCTTTGGCAAGCGGATTTGTTGAGACAGGAGCTTGATTGCGGCCTCATGTTTGGGGTAATACCGTGGTCCCCCCATTTGCGCAGAGCTCTGCAAGTCTGAGACCCAGCGCTGCATCGTCGCCAACAAAACTGAGTAGCGAGCTTTTTGCGTTTTTTCAGCTGCGTCCAACCAATTGATACGAGCACCTTGGGACATTGCCTGCAATAAATATTTTGAGGCTTGAATAGCGATCATAAGCTCATCTTTTTCGTCTTTATTGTGCCGCGCCATTAAAGAATCTAAAACAGCATAGGGCGCCCCGCCCTGCTCGTCATAGATTGACTCAATATCCACATCAGCAATTTTTAATCCAGAAACCTGATTGAGTTGATTACGCAACCACTGCAATCCAGTCGTGCGATCCGGTCTTGGCGCCGATAGCAAGCGACAGCGAGAGCGGATAGTTGGCAAAACACGATCAAGACGATCTGCCAACAAAATAAAAATCGTATTACTTGGGGGTTCTTCAAGAGACTTGAGCAAAGTATTTGCCGAGTCAGCCCTGAGCATCTCTAGTGGATAAACCAAAATTACGCGATTACCGCCACGATGTGAACCAATCGAAAGTCCCTCGATTGCGCCGCGGGCATCTTCAATCGAAATACTTTTCTTTTCTTTTCTCTCAGGCGCATCACCATCGTCATCAGCCTGACTCGTCTTCTGCTTCTTGGGAGAGTCCATATCGCTCTCAAAATCTCCATGAGGCAAGAGCTTACGATGTGTTTCAGGGACAAGGGCAATAAAGTCAGGGTGATTACCAGAATCAAACCAGCGGCAGGCTTCGCATTGATTGCAGGGTTTGGTTGCTGTAGCAGTCTCACATAAAAGTGCTTTGGCTAATTCAATTGAGAATTCAAACTTACCAATGCCAGATTGGCCATGAAGTAAAACGGCATTTGGAAATTCATTTAGGTTGATACCATCCCAGATGGCCTCTAGCCATGGAGCAATTTTTTTTGCAGACTCAGTTGGAATACTCTGATCAATCATTTATAGCTTGATCACCAAGGACTGAATCTCACTCCAAATCACATCCGGAGTTTGGGTAGCATCCACCAAATGAAAGCGCTTAGGATCTGCCTTGGCTCTACGCAAATACTCTTGACGTACTTTCTCAAAAAAAATTAAATCCATCTTTTCAAACTTATCTGGGGCGCGGGCTTTAGATCTTCTAGCTTCGGCGATTGCACCTGGTAGATCAAATAAAAAAGTGAGATTGGGTTGCAGTAATGAACCATTCTCACGTCCCTGAACCCATCTTTCTAAATCATTTAACTTTTCAAGACTTAAGCCACGGCCGCCTCCTTGATAAGCAAAGCTGGCATCCGTAAAGCGATCAGAGATCACAATCTTGCCGGCCTGCAATGCCGGCTCTATTACCTGGGCAATATGTTCACGGCGCGCTGCAAACATCAACAATGCTTCGGTCTCTAGATTCATGGGGGCATTAAGTAATAAGGCGCGCAACTGTTCTCCCAATTGTGTGCCGCCAGGCTCCCTGGTCATGACTACATCACGATTTGGATGACGATCTTGCATCAGCTTGCCAAATGATTCGATATGCGTACTCTTGCCAGCACCATCGATGCCTTCAAAGCTAATGAAATATCCTGGAAATTGAGCTGTCATTATTGAGAATTCGTTTTAGATGAAGAGCCACGTTTACGCTGAAACTGATCTACTGCATTTTCATGCTCTTTTAAGGTTTTAGAAAAATGACTGCTTCCATCACCACGGGCAACAAAATAAATAGCATCACTTTTTGCTGGATTAATCACTGCTTGGAGCGACTCCTTACTGGGCATTGCTATTGGAGTTGGCGGCAAACCTTTGTGCATATAAGTATTGTAGGGACTGTCTTTGCGAAGGTCGGTTTTTCGGAGATTTCCATCAAATTGAGGTCCGATGCCATAAATTACTGTTGGATCTGTCTGTAAGGGCATATTTAGGTTTAGTCGGTTAATAAATACTGCAGCCACTAAAGATCGATCGCTTGAGCGTCCCGTCTCTTTCTCGACGATGGAGGCCAAAATGAGAAGTTCATAAGGAGTTTTTAGGGGGGTAGCTGCCTCCTTTTGCTCCCAAGCCAAGGTCAGTTGCTTTTGCATTGCTTGAGAAGCGCGCTTATAGATGGAGATGTCCGAGTCATCAGGATCAAACACATAAGTGTCTGGATAAAAAAGACCTTCATCACCTGAATAAGAAAGATTTAAGGCTTGTAATAGCTCCTTAGAGCTCATCCCTTTGGTTTGATGTGTCAGAGCTGGGTGCGAATCGATTTGCGCCCTGAGTTGCCAGATGCTCATCCCAGGAATAATCGCCACACTCTCCCGAATACGATCTCCGCGGGCAATTTGTTGCAAGATATTCGCTAAACTGGCTCGCGGGGTAAACAAGTAGGTGCCTGGCTTTAGCTTTCCCCCAACAAAAATTGCCCTTGCCGCAAGCTGAAAGATCAAGGGGTGAGAGGTGATGCCCTGTGCTGATAGTTGTTGCGAAATCGCAGCTAGGCCAGATTGAGGGGCTATTTTTACTTTATAGGCGCCGCCATCTGCAACATTGAATATACCAGGCACTACTGGCCATAAAAAGATGGCGCCATAGAAAAGGGCTATGCAAGTAAGTAAGTAGATTACATATGCTTTCCAGGACCTACCGTTAAATTGTTTCATAAAGAGAGTTCTTCTCTGAAATTTTTGGCTCATCCAGCTATGATAAAAGCTCATGACGCTTAAAACAAAAAATTCCTCTATGCCCAATACCCCCTTAACCAATGGAATTACCCTGCTTGATGAGTGGGGCTTGATCTTGGTAGAGGGTCCTGATGCTGCTACCCTCCTCCAAAATCAACTGAGTAATTCTGTTTTGAGTATGAGGCGGACCATTTCGGGTGGAATTGCAGAGGGTTCTGAGGCGGTTCGTCTTGTCGGCTATTGCAGCCCCAAGGGACGTCTTTTAGCCAGTGCTTGGGTTGGGCTATTTCCGGAGTCAACTGAATCTGATGATCGATTCGCCCTCTTCATTTCTAAAGATATCGCAGCTACTACAGCGAAACGACTATCGATGTATGTATTGCGCTCTAAAGTGAAAGTAGTCGATGCCTCAAATGATTGGGAAATTTTCGGCGCCTATCAAAATATCTCAACAGAAGGTCAAATATCTCCTTCGATAAGCTCACTAGCATTGCGCCTGCCAGCTGTCTTGAGTGGCAACCAATCATTTCAGCGTGTGCTGATTGCCCAAAAGAAAAATGAATCAGAATTAAGTAAATCAAAAATAGAGGCCGCTTCACTAGCCCAATGGAATTCTTTAGAAGTTTCAAGTGCGATCCCACGCATTGTTTTGGCTACGCAAGAACAGTTTGTTCCGCAGATGATTAACTTTGAGTCAGTTGCGGGGGTTGATTTCAAAAAAGGCTGCTATCCAGGCCAAGAGATAGTTGCTCGCAGTCAATATCGCGGCGCCGTGAAGAGAAGGCTGCAACTCGCACATACTGCACCAACCCCATCCGCCCTTGAGCTAGCTAAACCTGGTACAGAGTTATTTCATGAGAGTGATCCCAGTCAACCTTGTGGAATGGTGGTTCTGGCCGCTTCCAATCTAGATCGTATTGACCTTCAGGTAGAGTGCAAACTGGATGCCCTAGAGGCTGGAGAAATTCATCTAGGCAAGAGTGACGGCCCTGTGTTAAAAATAGACTCACTGCCCTATGCTTTGATAGAAATCTAATTCCACTATCCGTAATTTATTTTATGTGCCTAATTCTCTTCGCTTGGAAATCACACCCAGACTACCCTTTAGTGGTTGCTGCGAATCGAGATGAATTTTATGATCGCGATACTGAGCCTATGGGATGGTGGTCTGAACATCCTCATCTATTGGCGGGTAAAGATCGTGCAGACGTAATAGGCAGTCCAGGTACTTGGCTTGGCTTTACAAAGACTGGGCGTTTTGCTGCCCTCACTAATGTCAGGGCGCCTAGCGAAAAGAATCCTGACGCAAGAACCCGTGGAGAGCTTAGCCTACGATATCTCACAGGCCAGCACAAACCTCATGCTTATATTCAAGAAAATGCTAAACAGTTTGAGCAATACAACGGTTTTAATCTGCTCATGGCAGATCTGAGTGACCCAGAAAATGCAGAAATGCATTGGGTTAGCAATCGTCTCATGATGGGACAAAATATTCGCCCAAGAAAAGTCTTCCCTGAACAAGCTTTGACCCCTGGCGTCTATGGTTTATCTAATGCCATGCTGGATACCCCGTGGCCTAAAGTCAATCACCGGGTCGCAGCGTTTGCTCAAACATTAGCAATGGATAGTGGACAACTCAAAAATTCGGATCATTATTTGCGTGTGTTGGCAGACACCCATGAAGCGAGCCCGCAAGAGTTACCTAATACCGGCGTAAATAAGGATTGGGAAAAAGCGCTATCGGCAGCATTTATCAAAACCCCTGCATATGGAACGCGATCTAGTACTATTCTGCGCGTTCGCAAGGATGGTCAATTTGAGATGGTGGAGCGTCGGTTTGATGCCAATGGCACAGTAGGTCACGACGTTGTCACTGGAGCACTCACTGCTGCCCCAGGTTCAAATCTAGCTGTCTAGCTTTCGCTTTTACTGCTGACGTGAATCTTCATTCACGACTCGCTCTCCATTCGCATTCTTAGTCGCTAGGCGTTTCAGAAATTGGAATGTACCGGTTGCCATGCAGCAGATTTCGCCTTGATCGTTGTAGAGCTTGGCTTCACAGAAAGCCATGGTTGCCGTACGTCTTACAGTATCAGCTTTGACTCGTAAAATGCCATTTGCGGCCTGCATAAAGTTGTTCTTCATCTCAACGGTGACAACACTGCGATCTCCAGGATCCCCAGACCGAGCAGCAACAGCCATCGCAACATCCATCAGTGTTAACAAGACCCCGCCATGGGCAACATCCCAGGTATTGGTATGTTCGGGCTTTAAGGCTAAAAGGATTTCACCCTTCCCCATCTCAGCACTAAGGCATCGCACTCCAAGCAGTTTTAAAAAAGGAACATTGAGTTCCTCACCAAGGTTAGCAAGCTGTGTTGCCGCATTCAGTTGTACTTTATTTGTCATAGGGTCATTTTAGAGGCTTCTGCGAGGGATGTGAATTACCCCTAGAATACAAAACATGCCTTTTACCCTCCATGGCAATGATGCTTGCCAGCCTACTTCGCCTACACCCCTACCCAAGCCATATTGGGTCGTATTTTCACCTGCTGTAGCCCAGCTAATCCATATTGAAATAGGCTCCAATGGTTTGCCTAGTCATGGTGACTGGCTAGAGGTATTGGCAGGCAACCGACTAGCTGTTGGCGGAATTGAGTTTTCTAGTCCAATTGCTACTGTCTATAGTGGCCACCAATTTGGCGTTTGGGCTGGTCAACTTGGTGAT
>Ga0187845_1000199_pt1 | contig 34608 bp, 24 predicted proteins | sample SpaLakP09_SKY_68_FD_134515 | JGI IMG/M metagenome (GOLD analysis project Ga0187845, IMG submission 134515) | Oligotrophic lake water microbial communities from Sparkling Lake, Wisconsin, USA - SP09_SKY_68 | ecosystem: Environmental > Aquatic > Freshwater > Lake | place: USA: Sparkling Lake... | reverse complement strand
GCTATCAAGGCACCAGCTATGCCTCGGATCTGCGCATCTCGGCGGACGGCCGGCATCTCTACGCGCTGAACCGTCTGCATGATTCGATCGCCATCTTCACCATTGATGCCGGCGGCGCGCCGCGCTGGCGGGGCGAGGTCTGGGCCCAGGGTTCCTACCCGCGCAGCTGCACCATCGATCCGAGCGGTCGCTGGCTCCACGTCTGCAACCAGCGCAGCGACCAGGTCACCAGTTTCGGCATCGCTGCCGATGGCAACCTTCAGTTCAGTGGGCAATACGTCGGCGTGGGCAACCCGACGGCGCTGGTCTTCGCCTGAGTATCCTTAGGCGTGTCGCGCGCGACTGTCCTGTGGTGCCTGGGCGCGGTCGTGCAGGCCGTAGTCGCGCGCCACTGAGGCCACGCGCAGCCGGTAGTCGGCAAACACCTGGGCTCGGCCCAGCGCCTGGGTGGCGCGATGCGCCTCCAGATTGCGCCAGGCCTGCACGGCCGCCTCGTCGCGGAAGAAGGACAGCGACAGCAGCTTGCCCGGTGTGCTCAGGCTCTGGAAGCGCTCGATGCTGATGAAACCGTCGATCTGCTCCAGCAGCGGGCGCAGCTCGGCGGCGAGGTCCAGATAGTGCTGGTGTTGCCCGGCATGGGGTTGCACTTCAAAGAGGATGGCGATCATGTCGGTACCTTGTGGTTGACGAAGATGGGGGCGCGCAGATTGGCGGCGGGTTCAAAGCGCAGATCATCAACGGCGGGCCAGGGCGCGCCGCTGTGCAGGGCCTGTTGCAGCGCCGATCTTGCGATCAGCAGGGCCAGATCTTGCCCGGGGCAGGCGTGAGGGCCATCGCCAAAGGTCAGCATGCCGCCGAAATGCGCCGGGCAGCCGGCCAGCTCGACGATGATGCAGGCGCCCGCCGGCAGCGAGGCGCCGGCAACTTCCAAGGCCTCCGGCGCAAAGCGGCGGGTGTGCCGGATCGGTGCATCGCTGCGGCAGACCCGCTTCAGCAGGCCCGCCCAGTCGGCATCGCGCTCGCGCATCTGGCGGGCGAGTTCGGCGTCGGCCGCCAGCGCCACCAGGCCATTGCCCAGCAACGCGGCCGTGGCCTCGAAGCTTTGCCAGACCAGACCGGCCAGATTGGCCTGAAGCGCCTGATCATCGTCCCAGCCCTCGGCCTGGATGGCACGCAGCAGGCTGCAGGGGCCTGCTGTGCCGATCAACCCCTGCAAGCTTTGTGCGGCTTCATGGGCGGCCCGCGCCGCATCGCTGTCGGCGGCAGGTACAAAGCCCTTGGCCAGCGCACGCAGCAGCGGCGTCAGGCGATCCGCCTGCTCGACCGCGATGCCCAGCATCTGCGCCATGCTGGAGGCGGGCGTGACCCACATCCAGTCGGCCCAGCCGTGGGTGAGCTGGCGCGCGGCCGTGGTCTGCACCAGCGCCCGCAGCTCGATCCGGTGCGCCTCGGTCCAGCGCTGCAGCGCCGCCTGCAGTGCCGGTTTGCCGGCCTGGTGCGTTGCGCCATCGTTCATACGCAGCCAGCGGCCGAACATGGCGCCGGCCGGCCCGCCGACCAGCGCCCTGGGCACCGGCTCGGCAGCAGGGCGCACGCGCAGTCCGGGGTGGTGAAGGACGGCGTTCACGATCGCGGGGTCGGTGACGATCCAGAGCCCGCGCTCGGCGTCGAACTGCAGGCCGGCGTTCAGCGCCTGCGGGGTGGTGGTGGTGTTCATGGGGGCCAGTATTGGCTTGCCATCGCAGGTACGCTTCGCTTAGCATCGAAGCATGAATGCAGATCAGCAGCTGTCCCTGGTGGCCGGTGCCATCGCCGACCCGGCCCGCGCGCGCATGCTGTGCTGCCTGATGGATGGCCATGCCCGCACCGCCACCGAGCTGGCGGCGGTGGGTGAGGTCGGCGCATCGACGGCCAGCAGCCATCTGGCCAGGCTCAGGCAGCAGCATCTGGTGGAGATGCTGGCCCAGGGCAAGCATCGCTACTTCAAGCTGGCCAGCCCCGAGGTGGCGCGGGCGCTGGAGGCGCTGCTGGTGCTGGCCGGCGTCAGCGCGCCGCGCTTCAAGCCCAGCACGCCCCAGCCGCTGCGCCTGGCCCGGCGCTGCTACGACCATCTTGCCGGCCACCTGGGCGTGCTCCTGCACGAGCATGCCCACGCCCAGGCCTGGCTGAGCCCGGACGAGGGCTCGGCCGAGGCCGGCGCCTACGCGCTGAGCGCAACGGGCGAGCAGGCGCTGCAGGCACTCGGCGTTGATGTGGCCGCCGCCCGCGCCAAGCGCCGCCGCTTCGCCTGCGCCTGCCTGGACTGGAGCGAGCGCAAACCGCATCTGGGCGGGGCGCTGGGTGCCGCCTGGCTGCAGCGCCTGTGCGAACAGGGCTGGCTGCAGCCCGAACTCGACAGCCGCGGCCTGCGCCTGACGCGCAAGGGCCAGGCCCGGCTGGCGGCGCTGCTGGACGTCGATGCCAAGAGCCTTCAGTAGCCGGGGCAGGTCCTAGAGCAGCTTGCCGACATTGAACAAGGTCAACCCCCCCAGCACCGCAAAAATCAAGGCCGCCACCCCGTGCACGATGGACATTGAAATGCGCTTGGCCAGGCCATCTCCCAGCAGCACCACCGGCACATTGGCCAGCATCATGCCCAGGGTGCTGCCGCCGACAACGGCGAGCAGGTCGGTGTAGCGGGCGGCCAGGGCGACGGTGGCGATCTGCGTCTTGTCGCCCATCTCGGCCAGGAAGAAGGCCAGCACCGTGGTGCCGAACACGCCGAATTTGTGATTGCTGCCCTCGGCTTCGTCGTCCAGCTTGTCGGGGATCAGCATCCAGCCGGCCATGGCCAGGAAGGACAGGCCGATCACCCAGCGCAGCCAGTCAGGGCCCAGGGCCTTGGCAATCCAGTCGCCGACCAGGCCGGCGAGCGCATGGTTGACCCCGGTGGCGACCAGAATGCCCAGGATGATGGGGATGGGCTTGCGAAAGCGTGCGGCCAGGAGCAGGGCCAGCAGCTGAGTCTTGTCACCCATCTCGCCCAGGGCGACGACGCCGGTGGATATCAGGAATGCTTCCATTGAGTTCTCCTGGGCCGGTGCGTTTACCGATGACCACACCGCAACCCCGGCCCAACCGGAGGCAGTGAGGTCAAAGGTCTTGCCAGGCGGCCGGCCGTATCCGGAATGGATGCGGCTGACTGAGCTGCCAGCGCCATGGCCCTGAGCGGACCAAGTGTGTTGACGCGGGCCTCTGCGCTTGCAGAGCGGCTACTCCCCAATGACGAGTGCGGGCGCGAGTTTAACAGCGCCGACTGGAGCCTCAACGGCGACTGGCAGCCCGGTGAGCAGGTCACTGAGGTGCTCGATTGCCGGCGCGCCCCGGGTGATGCGCGCCCACCGATGGCCGACCGCCGCACCGTCGACCTGAACCTGCGGCGCAGCATCGGCGGCAAGGGTCTGACGCTGACGGCGGCGGTGCGCAATCTGTTCCATGCCGCCGCGCGCGAGCGCAGCCCGGCCGGCGGCACCTTGCCGATCGAGGCGCCGCTCGTGGTGGGCCGAGGCGCGCTACGCGATCTGAACTCAGTAGCGGTACACCCCGCGCCCGCTCTTGCGGCCCAGCCAGCCGGCGGCGACCATTTCCTTCAGCAGCGGCGCCGGACGGTACTTGGAGTCGGCGAACTCGTTGACATAGACCTCCATCACGGCCAGGCAGACGTCCAGGCCGATCATGTCGGCCAGGGCCAGCGGGCCGATGGGCTGGTTGCAGCCCAGCTTCATGCCGGCGTCGATGTCTTCCGGCGTGGCCAGGCCCTCGGCCAGCACGAAGAAGGCCTCGTTGATCATGGGCACCAGGATGCGGTTGACGACGAAACCGGGCGCGTTCTTCACCGTGATCGGTGACTTGCCCAGACGCTCGGAAAGCGCCTTGACCGCGTCATGGGTCGCATCGCTGGTCTGCAGGCCGCGGATGATTTCCACCAGGGCCATCATCGGTACCGGGTTGAAGAAGTGCAAGCCAATGAAGCGGTCGGCGCGCTTTGTTGCCGCCGCCAGCTTGGTGATCGAGATCGACGAGGTGTTGGTGGCCACCATCACCTCGGGCGCCAGCAGCGCGTCGAGCTGCTGCAGGATCTTGATTTTCAGGGCCTCGTTTTCGGTGGCCGCCTCGATCACCAGCTCGGCGCCGGTCAGCGCGGCATAGTCGGTGCTGGGGGTGATCAGGGCCAGCGCGGCGTCCTTGTCGGCGGCCGTGATCTTTTCCTTCTTGATCAGCCGGTCCAGGCTGCCGGCCACGTTGGCCAGGCCGCGCTGCACGGCGGCCTCGTTGATGTCGACCATCACCACCTTGATGCCGCGCACCGCGCAGGCCTGTGCAGTGCCGTTGCCCATGGTGCCGGCACCAATGATGCCTACGGTTTGAATTGTGCTCATGCTGAAGTCCTTGCTGCTTGAATATCAAGTGCGCACTGTAGCTGCCGCGCCGGGCCTGCTGTCACCAATCCCCCCGACAATAGCCATCCAAAGGAGAGTGATTGCACCGATGAGCCTGGACATCCCGACCCTGATGTTGACCCTGTTGCTGGGGTATTTGCTGTTGTCCGTTGTGCTGGCGGTGGCCCTCGGCGGGCGCCGCCACGACCAGGAGTTGCGCAGCTGGACCCTGGGCTCCTGGGCGCTGCTCGGGGGCTTTCTGATGCTGGCGGCCCGATTGCTGGTGCCGATGCCGGTTTCGGTGGTGGCCGGCAATGGCCTGATCCTGCTGGGCATGTGCCTGCACATCCAGGCGCTGTACCGTTTCTTGCTGGATCGGCCGGCGCCGCGCTGGGTCTGGGGGATGCTGGGGGGCGGCTTGCTGATGCTGCTGTCCGTCATGTTCCAGCCGCTGAGCCAGCGCTCGCCGGTGGTTTCTGCCGTGCTGGCCCTTGCCCTGCTGCCCGGCGTTCATGTGATCTGGGTGCATGGCCGGCGGGCGGAACGCTCGCTGCGCACGGTCGGCGTGACGCTGGGCCTGGCGGCGCTGACCTTGATGTTTCGTGCGGTGCACGGCCTCGTCAGCCCGCAGGACTATGCCAGCCTGACCCACTCCAGCCTGAGTCAGGGACTGAGCTTTCTGATCGCCTTCCTGTGCCTGCTGGGCGCTGGCTTTGGTTTTGTGTTGGCCAGCTTCGAGCGCCTGGCCAAGCGCATGGAGTTGCTTGCCACCCTGGATGGCCTGACCGGCTGCCTGAACCGCGCCACCACCGACGCGATGCTGGTCCATGCGCTGGCGCGATGCCGGCGCGAAGGCCAACCGCTGGCCTTTGTGGCGCTGGACCTCGACCACTTCAAGCGCATCAACGACCAGCATGGGCACAGCACCGGGGACGCCGTGCTGCGCACCGTGGTCGCCACGGTCAAGCAGCGGCTGCGCACGGGTGATGTGGTCGGCCGCCTGGGCGGTGAGGAATTCGGTCTCGTCCTGCCCCATACCGACGCCGCTGGCGCCGAGCATGTGGCGGAGAACGTGCGTCTGGCGATAGAGCAGGCGCGGGTGCGCAATGCCGAGGGCCTGCCGGTGGCGGTCACGGTGTCGGCCGGTGTGGCCGTGGCGCTGCCCGGCCTGAGCGTCAGCGGCGAACAGCTCTACCGCAACGCCGATCGGGCGCTGTACCGGGCCAAGGCCCTGGGGCGCAACCGCGTCGTGCCCAGCGAGACGGCGGGCCCAGCCCTGGCGGAGATTGCCCAGGCCTGAGGGCCAGATGTGATTTTTCCCCGCCACGGCGGCCTGGCCAGGCCTGAAAATGCCGCATGACACCGGATCTGCCCTCAAGCCTGCTGCCGGCGCTGCTGGACGCGTTGCCGCTCCGCCTGACGCTGAAGTCGGCTTGCGGCCGTCTGCTGTGGCTGAACCGGGCCGCCGCCGAGGCCCTGGGTGCGCCCGCCGCTGAGCTGCTGGGTCGCGCCGAGCAGGAGTTGCTGCCGGCTGCCGCCTGGCGGGCCCAAGATGAGATCCAGACCCGGTTGATCACCGACGGCCCGGCCGATGTGCGTGATGAATTCAATGCCGAAGAGCGGCGCGGCTGGCGCGTCACCCGGCTGGCGCTCAGCGGCCCGGACGGCGAACGCCTGCTGCTGGTCTGTGCCGCCGATATCGGACTGCTGCCCGATGCGCTGTCGCTGAGCGAGGCGCACGCGCCCGGGGCCTGGCGCAGCCTGATCGACCAATTGCCCTTCGGCCTGTCGCTGAAGACGGCTGCGGGCGAGTTGAAGCTGGTCAACCGGTACACCGCCCAGCGTGTCGGCCAGACCCCGCAGCAGTTGGAGGGGCGCACGATGGCGGCCGTCTCCACGTTGGTGCAGCAGCAGATGGCCGGGCTGGACGCTCAGGTGCTGGCCACCGGTGGGCCGGTCAGCGCCGATTTCGAAACCCGCCTGGCCTTCGGCCTCGATGAGGAGCGTTTCCAGCGTGTTTCCAAGACCCTGGTCGAGCTGCCCGGCTTTGCCGCGCCGCTGATACTGACGACCACCGTCGAGGTCACCGATCTGCGCCGTGCCGAGCAGCAAGCCCAGCGCAGCATGGAACTGCTGCGCGCCGTCACGGACACCTCGCCCAGCATGGTCTCCGTCAAGGACCCGGACCAACGCTATGTGCTGGTGAACCGCGTCTATTGCGAAATCTGCGGCCTCAGCGAGGCCGAGATGCTGGGCCGCACGCCCTTCGAGGTACACCCCAACCATGCCGAGGTGCGGCGCTGGATCGAGGCCGATCGCCTGGTGCTGGAAACGGGCGCCACACACGAACAGGAAGACCATATGGTGGTGGGCGGCGTGGAGCGTGTGGTCTGGTCGATCAAGCGCCCGCTGCGCCGAGCCGATGGCAGGCTGCAGGTGCTGTGCGTGGCCACCGACATCACCGCCATGCGGCTGGCCGAGTTGGCGCTGCGCGACGCGCTGCGTCGCGCCGAACAGGCCAGCGAGGCCAAGAGCCGCTTCCTGGCCAACATCAGCCACGAGATCCGCACCCCCATCAACGGCATGATGGGCATGACCGATCTGGTGCTGGCCTCGGCGCTGCAGCCACGTCAGCGCGAGTATCTGCAGGTGGCGCGGACCTCGGCCGATGCGCTGCTGGCCATCGTCAACGAGGTGCTGGACCTATCCAAAATCGAGGCCGGTGGCATGGGCATCGAGCGCCTGCGCTTCGACCTGCATGCCTTGCTGCGAGAGCTCAGCCAGTCCACCGCGAGCACGGCTCACGCCAAGGGGCTGGACTTCGAGCTGCAGGTCTCGCCCGAGTTGCCGCGCTGGGTGCTCGGCGACCCGGTGCGGTTGCGCCAGGTCTTGGCCAATCTGCTGGGCAATGCCTGCAAGTTCACCGAACAGGGGCACGTCTTGCTGAGGGTGATGCCCGGCCCGCAGCGGACCACGGGCTTTGCTGTCCGCGATACCGGCCCCGGCATTGCACCGGACCGCCAGCAGCGCGTGTTCGAGGCCTTTGCGCAGGGTGACGATTCGACCACGCGACGGCATGGCGGCACCGGCCTGGGCCTGACCATCAGCCAGCGCCTGGTCGAGCTGATGGGCGGGCGGCTGCGGCTGGACAGCGCGATTGGCCAGGGCAGCAGCTTCGAGTTCGCTCTGGCCCTGCCGGGCAATCCGGACGAGCCTGGCGTACCGGACGAGCCGCTGATGGGTCGGCGCATCGCCTGGCTCGCGCTGCACCGGCCCGGCTCGGGCTTTCTGCCCCAGTTGCTGCGCCGCTTCGGCGCGCAGGTACTGTTGATCGAGGCCGAAGGCGAGGGCCTCGGGCCGGGGCAGCCGCCCGCGGGCCTCGCCGACTTCGACACCCTGGTGCTCGACTGCGCGTCGATCTCGACCCTGCCCGAGGCTGTGCAGTCACTGCTGCGCGGCTGGCAGGCGCTCTTGCCGCTGCGCCGTCTGCTGGTCCTGCAGCGGCTGGACCTGGGCCTGAACCCGGCCTCGCCAGGCATGGGGCGGCTGCAGCGTCTGGCCCTGCCCGTCTTGCCGCTGGACCTGCTGCGGGCCTTGCAGGGGCGCATCGATGAGGGCGCGGCGGGCCCTCCGATGCCAGCGCCCGCCGGTGCCGATGAAAACCTGCTGCGGGGAAAGTCGGTGCTGCTGGCCGAAGACAACCTGGTCAATCGCCTGGTTGTGCAGGCCGTGGTGGAGCGCCTGGGCGGCAGCCTGACCGTGGCTGAGGACGGGGCGCAGGCCTGGCAGCTGCTGCAGCACCAGCGGTTCGACCTGGTGCTGATGGATATCCAGATGCCGCGGCTCGATGGCGTCGAGGTGCTGGCGCGCCGCCGCGCGCTGGAAGACGCGCAAGGCCTGCCACCGGCCCGTGTCATTGCCATGACCGCCCACGCCATGCAGGGTGACCGCGAGCGCTTTCTGGCCAGCGGCTTCGACGCCTATTTGAGCAAGCCCTTTTCGATCGGGCAGCTCTCGGCCGAGATCGTTCGCATGGCCCCCCTTGCTTGAGGGGCGGCTTGAGGCAACAAAGGGTTTTGGCCCGGTGTTGCCAAGGCTTACGCCGGCCTAGAATGGCTCATGATCTCGATGCAAGGTGTGCCCTCCGCGCTGATCGCCAGAAATGAGTCCTGGGTGCGCAAGCAGGCCTCGGCCCTGGTGCGCCACCTGCCGGCCAATGTCGAGAAGGCCGATCTGATCCAGGTCGGACTGATCGCCGTGGCCCAGGCGGCGATGGGCTTCGAGTGGGAGGGTGACCGCGAGACCGAGGAGGCCAAGGAGGCCTTCGTCCGCTATGCCCGCATGCGCGTCAAAGGCGCCATGCTCGACGAGTTGCGTCAGATGGACCATCTGGGCCGCGCCCAGCGACGCAAGGTCAAGGTCATACAGATCGCCCAGGAGCGCTGGCGCTCGACCCATGGCAGCGACGCCGGCCTGGCCGAGCTCAGCGAGGTCTGCGGCCTGAGCATCGCCGAGATCGCCGAGCTGGAGCAGGCCGACGAGCAGGGCCGCACCCGCAGCAGCAGCGCCGAGGATGGCGACGATGCCTCCGACGGCATCTCGCCCGAACGCTTTCACCCGGCCACGCCGCAGGACGAGGTCGAGGCCCGGGTGGACACCGCCATCGTGATGCGCCGCCTGGAAAGCTTTTTTGCCCAGCTGCCCGAGCGCGAGCGCCTGATCATCGACTCCTATATGGGCGTGGGCCTGACGCCCACCGAGCTGGCGGCCTCGCTGAAGGTCAGCCCCTCGCGCGTGTCCCAGGTCTACAGCCGCTTGCTGGGCCGCATTGCCGACCACTTCGGCAATGGCGAGCCGGTGCAAAACCGCGGCGTTGATCGCGTTGCCACCATCAAGACGGGGCCAGGCTTTGCCGACCTTGTCGCCAAGCGCGAACAGGAGCTGCAGCAGGCACCTGATCAGGGGCCATGGGGCAAGCTGATGGAAGATGTGCTGACCAAGCCGCTGGTGCGCCGCCGTGGTGGCCCGGGTGGCGGGCACGCGGCCTCTGCGAACTAGGCTCCCGTCATGGCCGAATTCGTCAGCGCATCCGCCAACCCGGCGAACGCGCGGCGGGGCCCCTGGCTGGCTCTGGGCCTGGCCGGGCTAGTGATCCTGGTCATCACGGCCGGATTGGTGGCCTTGCGCTACGAGCAGCAACGTGAGCGCATGGCGACCCGGATCGAGGCCGTGGCCCAGCTGCAGTCGGCCCAGATCGCGCGCTGGCTGCGTGACCGCCTCGGTCATGGCGAGTTCATCGCCAGCAGCAGCTTTCTGGGCGATCTCTACCAACGCTGGCAGGGCGGCGACACGTCGGCCGGCCAGCGTCTGCTCGAGCGCCTGACGGAGATCTGCCGCAGCAACAGCGATCACAGCGTGACCCTGTTCAATATCCGGGCCGAGCCGGTGCTCGGTGCGCCGCAGACGCGCATGGTCTCGCCCTCGCTGGCCGCCGCAGTACGCTTGGCGCTGGACAGCGGGCGTGTGGGCCACGATGGCCTGTTCGAGTCTCAGGCCGGTGGGGAGGCGGCCCTCGACATGCTGGCGCCGCTGCGCCTGACTGGCGCCGGCGCGCAGGCTGTGGTGGTGTTGCAGGTGGCGCTGGATGACTTCCTGAACCCCACGCTGGAGGCCTGGCCTGGGCCTGGAGGCAGCGGCATGTCGTTGCTGGTGCGGCGCGAGGGCGAGCAACTTTTGGGCATGCGCGGGCGGCCGGTGCCCTTGGCGACGCCCGAGCTTCTGGCTGGACTGGTGATCCGCGGTGACAGGGCCATCGGGGTGGCCCATCGGGCGCTGGATTTCCAAGGGGTGCCGGTGCTGGGTGTAGTGAGGCCCGTCGAAGGCTCGGACTGGTATCTGGTTGCCAAGGTGGATCAGGCCGAGATCTTTGCCGATGCGCAGCGCGACATGCTGGTGATCGTCGCTGCCGGTGTGCTGGCCCTGCTGGCCACAGGTGCGGCGGCTTGGCGATGGCGGGATCGCTCGGCGCTGGAACAGGCCCGCCAGGAGCAGGTGCGTCAGGCCCAGCGCCTGGGGGCCCTTGCGCTGCTGGAGCGTGTGGCGGAAGGCTCGACCGACTGTATCTTTGCCAAGGACCTGCACAGTCGCTACATGCTGTGCAACCGGGCCGCGCTGGCGGTGATGGGCCGCACGCGCGATCAGGTGCTGGATCATGACGACGCCGATCTGTTCCCGGCCCATCACGCGGCCGAGCTGCGCGCCAACGATCTGATGGTGATGCAGGGCAGGCATACCGAGACCTTCGAGGAGGCGCTGCCGACCTCGCGGGGCACGGTGCTATTTCTGGCCACCAAGGGCCCCTTGCTTGATGCGCAGGGCGAGGTTATCGGCATGTTCGGCATCTCGCGCGACATCACCGTGCGCAAGCAGATCGAGCAGGAGTTGCAGCTCCACCGCGACCATCTGGAGGGGCTGGTGCAGGAGCGCACCCGGGAGCTGGAGGCGGCCCGCATGGACGCCGAGGCGGCCAACCGCGCCAAGAGTGCCTTCCTGGCGAATATGAGCCACGAGATACGCACGCCGATGAATGCGATCGTCGGCCTGACCGAGCTGCTGCGTCGTGACGGCCCGTCGCCGCAGCAGCGGGAACGCCTGGAAAAGGTAACCGACGCTGCCCAGCATCTGACCCAAGTCATCAACGACATCCTCGACCTGTCCAAGATCGAGTCGGGCAAGCTGCAACTGGAGCAGACCGACTTCGAACTTGATGCATTGCTGGCCCGAGCCTGCGGCCTGGTGGCCGAGCGCGCCCGTTCCAAGGATCTGGAGCTGGTAATCGATGCCCGCGGCCTGCCCGAGCAGTTGCACGGCGACCCGACCCGTCTGCTGCAGGCGCTGCTCAATCTGCTCAGCAATGCGGTCAAGTTCACCGAGCGGGGCCTGGTACTGCTGCGTGTCGAGCTGCTGGCGCAGGACACCGATAGCCGGCTGCTGCGCTTCACCGTGAGCGACACCGGCATCGGCATCGCCGCACAACAACTGCCCCTGCTGTTCAACGCCTTCGAGCAGGCCGACAGTTCGACCACTCGCCGTTTCGGTGGCACCGGCCTGGGCCTGACGATCACCCGTCGCCTGGCCTCCTTGATGGGCGGTGAGGCGCGTGTCGAGAGCACTCTGGGTCAGGGCAGCAGCTTCTGGCTGACGGCGCGCCTGGGCGCGGCGATGCTGCCTTCGGAGGCATCACCGCCGCCGCGCCTGCATCTCGACGGCCGCACTGTACAGGTGCTGGCCCGGCGGCCTGAACTTGTCGATGCCTTGCGGTCGATGCTGGGCGAGTTGGGGGCCCGGGCGGAATGTGTGAAGGTCGCGGCGGACCTGCCGCCGCTGGGCGAGGCCGCCCTGGTCTTGCTCGATGAGTGTGTGATGCTGGAGCGCGGCGTGGCCTGGGTGGCGAGCTTGGGCGAGCGGCGCGGTGCGCCGCCGGTGCTGCTGCTGAGCAGCAGCGAGGCGGAGGCCCCCGAGCAGGTGGCCGGCGTCAGCGCACGTCTGCTCAAGCCGGTCACGCGCAGCCGCCTTGGCGAGGCGCTGACCGGGCTGTTGCTGCCGCGGCAGGCGCCGACCTTGCCGCAGCCCGCGGATGCCGATCCGGCAGCCTCGATGAGGCCGGGAGCGCTGACTGACGCACGCATCTTGCTGGTCGAGGACAACACGGTCAGTCGCGAAGTGGCGCAGGAGTTTCTGCACGGCATGGGCCTGCAGGCCGATCTGGCCAGCGATGGCGTGGAGGCGGTGCGCCTGGCCGGGGCCACGCGCTACGACCTGATACTGATGGACCTGCAAATGCCGCATATGGACGGCCTCACCGCCACGCGGGCGATACGCCGCCTGCCCGGCTACCAGGCCACCCCGATTGTGGCGATGACCGCCAATGCCTATGCCGAGGACCGCGCTGCCTGCCTGGCCGCCGGCATGAACGACCATATTGCCAAGCCGGTCAATGCCGCGCTGCTGGAACGCGCGCTGCGCCATTGGCTGCCCCGCGCCGATGCCGGCGCGGCTGAGCCCGAGCCCGCGGCCGGCCTGCAGCGTATTCCGGGCCTGGACTGGGCGCGGACGCTGCAACAATTTGGCGGCCGTGCCGAGAGCCTGCAGCGCGTGTTGCGGCAGTTCGTGCTGCTGTATCGCGACGGCCTGCCCGATCTGGACGTGCACCTGTACCGCGGCGCCTTGCCCGAAGCGAAGCGACTCGCTCATTCGCTGAAGGGCGCCAGCGCCGCCATTGGGGCCACCCGGGTGCAGGCCCTGGCCGCGGCGCTGGAGGCGATGCTCAATGTGCCCACTCCGGTGCATCTGTTGAACCAGGCGGCCGCCCAGCTGCAGACCGAACTTGCAGCTCAGGTGGCGGTGATTCAGGCCAGCGTTGGCGACTAGGGCGCGGCCGGCGCGGCCGATCCCGTACCCGTTCAAGCGGCCCAACTGGACCGCCTGGAGGCCCGCCTCGCCGCAGGTGACTTCGAGGCAGTGGCCCTGCATCGCGAGCTGATGCCCGGCCTGCACCGGCTCTTCGGTGACGCCGCCCGCGAGCTGGCGAGGCAGCTCCGGGACTACGACTATGCGCAGGCCCTGCAACTCCTGCGCGAACTGCGGCGCAAGAGCTGACGATCGCTCAGGCCAGCCACTTCAGCCCGGCGATGCCCAGCACGATCAAGCTCAGGCAGGCAATGCGCGGCGCACTGAGCGGATCACCCAGCAAGATCACACCCAGTATGACCGTGCCGACAGTGCCTATGCCCGTCCACACCGCATAGGCCGTGCCCACCGGCAGCGTCTTCATCGCCAGGCCCAGCAGGCCAATGCTGGCCAGCATCGCGCCTATCGTCAGCGCGGTCGGAAGCGGGCGGGTGAAGCCCTCGGTGTACTTGAGTCCGATGGCCCAGCCGATCTCGAACAGGCCGGCAAGGGTGAGGTAGGTCCAGGGCATGGGGTGGTCCGCTTGATAGGCGAAGGCCTGAAGCCTAGACATATTGGCGCGGCCGGCCAACTGTTGTCAGCCAACCACCCATGCTCAGCAGGGCCTCACATGCTGCGCCGGTACTGCCCGCCCACCTCGAACAGCGCCGAGGTGATCTGGCCCAGCGAGCACACGCGCACGGCCTCCATCAGCACCTCGAACACATTGCCGTTGTTGATCACAGCCTGCTGCAGCTTGTTCAGCATGGCAGGGGCCTCGGCGGCGTGAATGGCGTGGAACTCGTCCAGGCGCTTGAGCTGGTTCTGCTTTTCCTCGTCGGTCGAGCGGGCCAGTTCGAGTGTGTCGGGCGTCAGGTCGCCATGGGGGTTGCGGAAGGTGTTGACGCCGATGATGGGGTACTCGCCGGTGTGCTTGAGCATCTCGTAGTGCATGCTCTCTTCCTGGATCTTGCTGCGCTGGTAGCCGGTTTCCATCGCGCCCAAGACACCACCGCGCTCGGCGATCTTTTCGAACTCCTGCAGCACCGCTTCTTCGACCAGCTCGGTCAGCTCCTCGATGATGAAGGCGCCCTGGTTCGGGTTCTCGTTCTTCGCCAGACCCCACTCGCGGTTGATGATCAGCTGGATGGCCATCGCGCGGCGCACGCTGTCTTCGGTGGGCGTGGTGATGGCCTCGTCGAACGCGTTGGTGTGCAGTGAGTTGCAGTTGTCGTAGATCGCGATCAGCGCCTGCAGCGTGGTGCGGATGTCGTTGAACTGGATCTCCTGCGCGTGCAGGCTGCGGCCCGAGGTCTGCACGTGGTACTTCAGCTTCTGGCTGCGCTCGTTGGCACCGTAACGGTCGCGCATGGCAACGGCCCAGATGCGGCGGGCCACGCGGCCCAGCACCGTGTACTCCGGGTCCATGCCGTTGCTGAAGAAGAAGCTCAGGTTGGGGGCGAAGTCGTCGATGTGCATGCCGCGCGCCAGGTACGCTTCGACAAAGGTGAAGCCATTGCTGAGCGTGAAGGCCAGCTGGCTGACCGGGTTGGCACCGGCCTCGGCGATGTGATAGCCGCTGATGCTGACCGAGTAGAAATTGCGCACCTTGTTGTGCACGAAGTATTCGGCGATGTCGCCCATCACCTTCAGCGAGAACTCGGTCGAGAAGATGCAGGTGTTCTGGCCCTGGTCTTCCTTCAGGATGTCGGCCTGCACGGTGCCGCGCACATTCTCCTTGACCCAGGCCTTGATCTTCTGCGCCTCGTCGTCGGTCGGTTCGCGGCCGTTGTCGGTGCGGAACTTGTCCAGCTGCTGGTCGATGGCCGTGTTCATGAACATGGCCAGTATCGACGGCGCCGGGCCGTTGATGGTCATGCTGACGCTGGTCGCCGGGTGGCACAGATCGAAGCCGCCGTAGAGCACCTTCATATCGTCCAGGGTCGCGATGCTGACGCCGGAGTTGCCGACCTTGCCGTAGATGTCGGGCCGCACGGCCGGGTCATTGCCGTACAGCGTGACCGAGTCGAAGGCGGTGGACAGGCGCTTGGCGGCCATGCCCGAGCTCAGCAGCTTGAAGCGGCGGTTCGTGCGGAAGGCATCGCCCTCGCCGGCGAACATACGCGTCGGGTCCTCGCCCTCGCGCTTGAAGGCAAAGGTGCCGGCGGTGTACGGAAACCTGCCGGGCACGTTGTCCAGCAGCAGCCACTTCAGGATTTCGCCGTGGTCCTCATAGCCGGGCAGGGCGACCTTGCGGATCTTGGTGCCGCTCAGGGACTGCGTGGTCAGCGCGGTGCGGATTTCCTTGTCTCGGATCTTCACCACGTACTCGTCGCCGGCATAGGCTTTTTGCATCTCCGGCCACATGGCCAGCAGCTTGCGAGCGCCGGCGTCGAGCTGGCTGTCGCGGGCCTGGGCCAGGTCCAGCACGGCGGTCACCGCATTGGTTTTGTCGGGGTTGTCCAGCCGCAGCATGCGGCCCGTCTCGCGCAGCTGCTGGATCTCGCGGGCCAGCCGCGCCTGGGCCACGGCGCGCTTCTTGTAGCCGCGCACTGTGTCCGAGATGTCGGCCAGATAGCGCACGCGGGCGCCGGGCACGATGGGCACCTGGTGGGTGCTGTGGCGGGTGTCCACCAGCGGCAGGCGGCCATCGTTCAGCGTCAGGCCGAGCTCGGCCAGGCGGGCTTTTAGCGCCTGGTACAGCGCGGTCACGCCATCGTCGTTGAAGCGGCTGGCCATGGTGCCGAACACGGGCATCTGGTCCGGCCGGATGGTCCAGGCCTCCTTGTTGCGCTGCACCTGCTTGGCCACATCGCGCAGTGCATCCTGCGCGCCCTTGCGGTCGAACTTGTTGATGGCGATGAACTCGGCGAAGTCCAGCATGTCTATCTTCTCGAGCTGGCTGGCGGCACCGAACTCGGGCGTCATCACATACATCGGCACGTCGACGTGCGGCACGATGGCCGCGTCGCCCTGGCCTATGCCCGAGGTCTCGACGATCACCAGATCGAAGCCGGCCAGCTTGGCGGCGGCAATCACCTCGGGCAGGGCCGGGCTGATCTCGCTGCCGAAGTCGCGGGTGGCGAGCGAACGCATGAACACGCGTTGACCCTTGCTCCACGGGTTGATCGCATTCATGCGGATGCGGTCACCGAGCAGGGCGCCACCGCTCTTGCGGCGCGAGGGGTCGATCGAGATCACGGCCACGCGCAGCGCGTCGTCCTGGTCCAGGCGCAGGCGGCGAATCAGCTCGTCGGTGAGGCTGGACTTGCCGGCGCCGCCGGTGCCGGTGATGCCCAGCACGGGCACCTTGATGTCTTTGGCGCCGGCATGCAGCTGGGCCTTCAGCTCGTCGGACGCCTTGCCGTTCTCCAGCACGGTGATCAGCTGGGCCAGCGAGCGCCAGTTGGCTTCGCTGTGGCCCTGGATCGCCTCGATAGTCTTTGGCGCATAGCCGCTCAGGTCCAGATCCGAGCGCATCACCATCTCGCCGATCATGCCGGCCAGGCCCATGCGCTGGCCGTCTTCGGGGCTGTAGATGCGGGTCCGCCATAGCTTTGCAGCTCCTTGATCTCGCTGGGCACGATCACGCCGCCGCCGCCGCCGAAGACCTGGATGTGCTCGCCGCCGCGGCTCTTCAGCAGGTCCACCATGTACTTGAAGTACTCGACATGGCCGCCCTGGTAGGAGCTGATGGCGATGCCCTGGGCGTCTTCCTGCAGCGCGGCCGTGACCACCTCGTCGACCGAGCGGTTGTGGCCCAGGTGAACGACCTCGGCGCCCATGCCCTGCAGGATGCGCCGCATGATATTGATGGCGGCGTCATGCCCGTCGAACAGGCTCGCGGCGGTGACGAAGCGCACCTTGTGAGTGGGGCGGTAGTTCGCCAGGGCCTTGAATTCGGCGGACAGATCGGTCATGGCTTGTCTCCGGCTTGGGCGTATAGCCCTGGTTCTAGCAGCAATGCTGCCGCGATTCTAGTGCTTGGTTGACGTTAACGTAAACGTCAATTGAGCCAAGGGAAAGTCCCAGGGCTGTTTGTGGGTCCGGCCCCTTGAATTGGGGGGCGGTACTTGGCTTGATTTACGTTAATGTGGATTCGTTCACAAATAGACATATCACAGCGAATTTTGTGGTTGTCCGCTTGTCATTGGCGCATCGCGACAAGTCGCATCAAGCGCCATGACTGCCGCCTCGATGCACTCGGCCGAGGCCGGTGGTGGGCTCAGGTTCTACAGACAGTTCTTATCAAGCATCGAGGGGTTTCCAGTCATGAATCACATTCACACCCGGTCCGCTGGCGGTCTCGCCGTCGTTGCGGCGGCCGTGCTGGCGCTGATGGCGTCGCAAGCTCAGGCGCAAACGATCAAGTCCTACTTCGAGTTCAAGAAGCCGAAGATGATAACCATCGAAGGCGATCTGTCGCTGGACACCAATGGCAAGGCGGCGCCCGTCTTCAACCTCGCCAGCCCCTATGTGCGCGGCTTCGAGGGCGTCAGCCAGTACGACGGCGCCAGCTTCGGTCGCAATTTCGCTCCGCCGGACACCATAGGCGCGGTCGGTGCGACGCAGTACATGGAGACGACCAACGGTGCCTATGCGGTGTTCAACAAGGCGACGGGCGTGCGCACCTCGCTGGTGTCCGACGTGGCCTTCTGGGGCACGGCCGGCCAGACCGGCACCAGCGGTGACTCTCGCGTGATGTACAACGCGGCGGCCAATCGCTGGGTGGTGGTGGCCTTTGGCGCCAATGCCAAGGATCTGCAGGTTGCCGTGTCGGACACCTCCGACGCGCTTGGCAGCTGGAAGTCCACCAAGTTCGAGGGCTATGCCGGCTTCGGTTTCGGCGCCACGGCCGACTACCCGACCTTGGCGATGGACACCAATGCGGCCTACATCGGCACCAATAATTTCGCGCCCAAGACCAGCGGCGGCGGCAACAGCTTCCGCGGCACGACGATGAACGTCATCCCGCTGAACAGCCTGTTCAACGGGGTCGCGCCGACCACCGCGAATATGGCCCAGATCGTCACACCCTACACGGGCGCCGTGGGTGATCTCGACCGCTCCTTTGCCCCTCAGGGCGTGAACACCACAAGTGCAAGCTCCACCGGCACGGTGATCGGCGCCTCGCTGTTCAACTTCGACAGCCTGGGCTATCGGGTGAACGGCCTGACCGCGTCCTCGGCCGCCGGTTCCAGCACGTCGGCTGTTAGCTATCTGGGCCAGGCGAGTTTCGTAAGCCCCGGCGCTGCCCGCCAGCCTTCGGTGGCCATTCCAGCCAATCGGCGCATTGTCGATGCGCTGGACGAGCGCGTCAGCAGCAGTGTGTACGAGGCCAACGGCCGCATCTACATGGTCAACACGGTTGACCCGACCGGCGACGGTCTCGACGAGGCCCGCGTGCGCTACACCGTGCTGGACGCGACCACACTGGCCGTCCTGTCGGAAGGCGACATCGGCCACGCCGGCTATGACTACTACCAGGGCTCGTTCGCCGTCAACAGCTTTGGCGAGGTGGTGATCGGCTACAACCGCTCAGGCCTTGACGCAGCCACAGGCAAGATCAGTTTCATGGGCCAGTCCTTTGCCACCGGTGCCAGCGGCAATCTGGTTGCGCGCAGTGGCGAACTGCTGCTCAAGGAAAGCCTGACCGACGACTATCACAACGGCGCCCTGTTTGGTCAGGTCAGTGCCGGGCGCCAGCGCTGGGGCGACTACAGCCAAGTGTCGGTCGATCCGACCGATCCGCATCAGTTCTATCTGATCGGCGAGTTTGCCCGCGAGTACAACAACGCGGCGGGTGGCCATCCCGGCGGCACCGGCGGATCGCGCTGGGGCACCTGGATTGCCGTCATCGACGCCAGCGTGGTGGCCGTGCCCGAGCCTTCGACCTACGGCATGATGTTTTTCGGCCTGGGCTTCCTGGGTCTGATGGCCCGCCGCCGTCGCCTTGCGGCTGGCGGTTCGCAGGCCTGAACGGCAGCTAGACCGTCAGCCACCGGCGCAGCCGTGCCGGATGTGGCGCGGGCAGAGGCTATCCTCTGCCCGCGTCTTGTCTTTTCCGCTTGGGCGCGGCGCCGCGCCACGAGGAGATTTCGCATGGCTGCATGGAACATCGCCACGCGGCGGCTGTTGCTGGGAGGATTTGCGATGGCTGTTGAACTGGCATCGGCGGCCGGAGCCGCCCCCCCGCTTGAGGGTCAATGGGCCGGTGACCGGCTGCAGTTGGTGATCGATGCCAAGGGCGGCCGCCTGCAGTCGGACTGCACCAGCGGCAGCTTCGCCGGCCCGCTGAACCTGAGCGAGGCGGGCAGCTTCACCGTCGTCGGCGCGTTCGATCCGCAGCGGCCCGGGCCGCTGCGCGTCGACGAGCCGCCGACCGGAGCCAAGGCTCGCTACGAGGGCGAAGTCAGCGGCGGGGTGATGAGGTTGTCCATACTGCCCGAGGGAGCCGCCGCGCCTCAGCTGTTCACCTTGCGCAAGGACGCCCGCATCAAGCTCATCCGCTGCCTCTGAGGAGTCCGGCCCCTTGCCCAATCCAGGCCTGCGTGTCCGGCTGCTAGAGTGCGCGCCATGAAGCTGCTGGTCGTTGACGATCATCCCTTGGTGCGTGCCGGAGTGGCCAGCACCCTGCAATGCATGGGCGACGGGCTTGTGGTCTTGCAGGCGGCCGATGGCGTCGAGGCGCTGTCCAGCCTGGCTCAGCATGGAGATGTGGCGCTGATCGTGCTGGATCTGCGCATGGCGGGCATGGCCGGGTTTGCTGTGCTGGAACAGGTCCGGCAGCATCACGCCGGGGTGCCGGTGCTGGTCTTGTCCTCATCCGAAGATCCGGACGATGTGCGCCGGGCGCTCAAGGCGGGTGCGCGCGGCTATTGCCCCAAATCGTCGAGCCCGGCCACCGTCGTGGCTGCCGTGCGCCTGGTGCTCAGCGGCGAGATCTATGTGCCGCCCTTCATGGCCCTGGCCGCCGACGCCGGACCGGCCCCTGCCGACGCCGGCGGCATGACACCGCGCCAGCGCGAGGTGCTGGAGCAGCTGTGCAGCGGCAAATCCAACAAGGAAATCGCCCGCGCCCTGGGCATGCAGGAGAAGACCGTCAAAGGCCATGTCTCGGCACTGTTCCGGCACCTGAATGTCGTTCACCGCCTGCAGGCGGTGGAGGTGGCGCGTGCGTCGGGGCTGATCGGCGATGCCCCAAGCCCGACCGCCTCCTAGTTTGCGGTCCTGCTGAGGCCGGCCAAGACCGCCTCATCCATCGCGATGGCGCGCTCCATTGCCTCGCGCAACTGGTGCTGCGTCACCGGCTTGTGCAGCAGCGGCAGGCCGCTGGCTATGGCCTCGCGCAGGGGCTCGGGGGCCGTGTCGCCGGTGACCAGCACCGCCGGGATGTCCTGGTTGAAGGCATCGCGCAGCTGATCTATGGCCGCGATGCCGCTGTCACCGTCGGCCAGGCGGTAGTCGCACAGCAGCAGCCGGGGCGGCGCGCTCAACTGCATCATCTGCGGCATCAGTTCCCGCACGCTCGCGGCCGTGAAGACCTGACAACCCCAGGCGGACAGCAGCGCGCTCATGGCCAGCCGGATGTCGGCACTGTCATCGACCACGATCACGACGTCGCCCTGGCCCAGCTTGCCCGGCCGGCCTTGGCTGGCCGCATGGCCCGGGCCTGCGGCTGCCTGCGCGGGCAGGGCCGCCGGCTGCTCGGCAGGAGGCTGGTGCAACGGCAGGTGCAGCGTGAACACCGTGCCGCGCCCCAGCCTTGAGCGCAACACGAGGCGCAGACCGAGCAGGCCGACCAGGCGCCTGACGATGGCCAGGCCCAGGCCCAGGCCCTGCTCGCGTTCATGTCCTGGGTGAGGCAGTTGCACGAACTCCTCGAACACTTGCTCGCGTCGCTCCCTGGGAATGCCGGCGCCGCTGTCGGCCACCACGATCTCGGCGCGGCCCGCGCGCACCCGCAGCCGCAGCAGTACCGAGCCCTCGGCGGTGTAGCGCAGCGCATTGGACAGCAGGTTGCGCAGGATGCGCTCCAGCAGGACCGGATCGCAACGCACCCGCGGATGGGGTGCGGCGGGAAGCTCGCAGCCAAAGCGCAGGCCCTTGGTGCCGGCCAGCAGGGGCTGGTCGGCGGCCACACGCAGCAGCAGCGTGCGCAGGTCCAGCACCTGCCAGTTTGGTTGCAGCAGATCGGCATCGAGCTTGGAGATGTCCAGCATCGCGTTGAACATGGACCCCATCGCGTCGATGGCGCTGCCCACATGCTTCAGGATGTGCCGCGACTGCTCCTTCGAAGGGTTCTGGCCCAGCGCGCCGACAAACAGCGACAGCGCATGCACCGGCTGGCGCAGATCGTGGCTGGCAGCGGCCAGGAATCGGCTGCGCGAGCGGCCGAGCTCCACTGCCCGGTCTCTTTGCACCTTCAGGTCCACCGCCAGGGCGTTGGCGATGTGGCGGTTGTGCAGCGAATCGACCAGCGTGCGGTGCATCTGGCGCGCGAAGTTGAGGTTCACCGCCATCCACACCAGCAGCAGCACAATCGCCGCCAAAAAGTAGGGCCCGTGGCCCATATAGCCGGCGAGAAAAAATCCCAGCACGGGCAGGGCAAAGTAGGCATACAGGGCCGGCAGGTACGCGCTCAGCGACTGCATCACGCCTGCGCCCAAGCCGCTCAGCAGCACCATCAAGAGCGCGCGGTGCACGTAGTCGCTGCCGGGCAGTATCAGCAGCTCGGCCACCAGCCACAGCAGGCCGTAGCCCGCCTCCATGCGCGTCACGACGCGCAGCCGCCGTGCCGCGTTGTCGGTGCGGGTGGGACGGCGCCACACCCGCCACGCGGCGCGGGCATTGAAGGCTGAGTGGGCCAACATCACGGCCAGCCAGGTGGCCAACCAGGTCAGCTGGGCCGAGTCGCGCATCAGCACCACCACCGTGATGGCCACCACGGTATTGCCCAGAATGCGCAGCGGCTCGCCGCGCTTCAGGTGGCGGGCCAGGTCTGCCACCACCAGGGCATCGCGTTGGGACGAGCCGAGCGATTCGGCCGCGCCTAGGGTAGGCATCGCGCGCTTGCTTCTGTGGCGCCGGCCGGGCCCGGGTCCGCCCCCCTACTTGAGGGGGGGCGGGTGGTGGCTTGGGTCGGGTGCCAGCGGCCCGGCCCGGCCGCCAGGGCCAGGCTTTGCCGCTGCGTCAGCCTGCGCCCGAATAGCGCACTACGCCCGGAACAAGGGCTTGGCTTGGGAGCGGTGGAAGCTGGGCAACGGCGCATCGGTGCGTTCTTCTTTGGGTGCGTCTTGGGGAGGGGGCCCGAGACCAGGGCTCGGGTCCCAAGGCGGATTGTGCACGCAGATGCGGCAACAAATACTCGCACTCGTTCTATCCAGGGAGTCGACATGAACAAGCCAACATTGCACCTTCGTCATTCAAGCCGGGCCGCCGGCTTGGCGCGCCAATTGCCCAAGCCACTGCCGCTGTGCCTGGCCATCGCCGCGCTGTGCAGCACGGGACTGGCCGACGCCAGAGACTTGGTCTGGACAGGCGGCAACAAAGCATCCGGTGATCCTGCGGGGTCTAGCCGCATGAGTTTCAACAGCAATTGGCAGGGCCAGAACGTCCAGCCGGCGGCAGGGGACATCCTCCACTTTGGCAATACGAGCTGGTTGGACGTCGTCAACGATCTGGGCTATCGCGTCTACGACAAAATTGTCTTCGAATCCGACGCCAGCAAATACAAGTTCAATGGCGCGAACAACAACATCGGGCTCACCAACGGCATCGTCTACAAAAGCAGCAATGTGCAGGTGCTTGATTGGGGCACGGCGGGCTTCGTCATCAGCGCGAACCAGACCTGGGACGGCGGCACGGCCGGTATGACCATCACCGGGGGCATGGATCAGCAACATGATCTGACCCTGAACAACAAGGTCGCCTACAAGCAACTCGCCGCCACCGCCATCGGCTATGCCGCCAATTCGACCGTCAGCTTGACGATCAATTCCGGCAGCAGCCACAGCACCCAGGCCGAAGTCACCGTCGGCGGCGTCTCTCCGTCCAGCAGCGGCATCATCAATGTGCACGGCGCTAACAGCAGCTTTATCGTCGGCACAGACCTGAAGCTTGGCGACGTCGGCACCGGCACCTTGCTGATCGACACCGGCGCCAGCGCCTCCAGCCAGACCCTGAACATGGGCAGGAGCGGGACCGCAACGCTGACGGTGGACGGCGCCAAGTCGAGCTTCAGCGTTCGCGACGCAGCGTACGCCAACAGTGATGTGATCGTCTCGGGCGGCGGCACCTTCACCGCCACCGGCAATATGGGCCCCGGCTTCGTGCCCAATGTGAGTAACAGCGTCACGGTGAAGGACACAGGCACGCTGTTCAAGGTAGGCCTAGGCTTTGGTCTGGGCACCCGAGGCAACGGACTGATGCAGGTCAGCAATGGCGCCACTGCCGACATCAACAATCTTTTCATAGGGGAAAGCAGCACTGGCGGCTTTGGCGTGCTGGAAGCGACAGGTGTTGGGTCCACCTTGAAAGCCCAGCGCGTCAGCGGCAACGCAGGCCTCTTGAACGTCTCCAGCGGGGCCAAATTTCAGGTGTCGGATTGGATGAATATCGGGCAGGCAGGAGACTCCAGCTTCGTGGCTGCGGTGGGCGGCAGTGACGCTCTACTGAGCGTTACCAAGACCCTCACCGTGGGCTCCGCCGGCGCTGGTCGGCTGGACATCCTGGGCGGCGGCATGGCCGACGTCGGGCAGTTGGTGATCGGCAATCTGGGCGTGGTCAATCTGCAGGGCGGCACGCTGAGGGTGGGCAGCTTGACGCTGGGCGGGGCACTGAACTGGGAGTCCGGCACGCTTAGTTTCAGCGCCAACACCAAATCGAGCGATATCGCCTTTTTGGGAGGGGCGCCGCTCATCAGCGCCGGCAAGACACTCAAGGGCGAGGGCGAAATTCGCGTCAGCCCCGGCTACAGCCTGGGTCTGGGTGGCGGCAACCTGCAGGCTGCGAGCTTTGTCATCGATGCGCAGGCCGCCGCGACGGTGGGCAGCTTCAGCAACTTGAGCGCCGCGAAAATCACCAATCAGGGCAGCCTGGCGCTGGCCGGCGGCCGCGTCGAGGGCGCGCTTGTCAATAACGCGGAGATGCTGGGCTCGGGCACGATCGCGGGGGCTGGCGGCTTTAAAAACAACGGATATTTCGAGCAGACCGTCTTCCTGGAGCTGGCCAATAGCGGCTCGCATGAAAACATCGGTTCCTGGAATTTACAGAAAGGCAAAACGCTGACTCTGCGAGATAGCACGCTGACCAACCGCGGCACCATGAATTTTGATGCCGCCAAGATCGATGCGGCGGGCCTGAGCGGCGGCAGCCTTGTGAACGCTGCGGGTGGCACCATCAGTGGCAATGGCTTGATCAGTGTGCCGTTTCAGAACGACGGGCGCCTGATCGTGCAGGCTGGCACCTTTGCGCTGAACTACGCGGTCAAGAACAACGGTCAGATGCTGCTGAACTCGATCGACGCCAGCGTCACCGGCAACACCGTGACCAACTGGGGGCGCATCGAGGGCCTGGGGCAGATCAGCAACACCCTCAACAATATCGGCACGATCAATGCCAAGGGCGGCACGCTGACCCTGAGCAGCACGCTGAGCAATGCTGGCACGGGCATTGTCGCGGCCAGCCGCGACGCGACGCTTTTTGCGGCCAATGGCATGACCCCCAACGCCGGCAAGATCCAGCTCTCGGGCGGTACGCTGGACAACGGCGGCTTTGCGCTCACCAATGCCCCAGGCGGCATCATCAGCGGCTATGGCGATCTCCGCAGCGGCCTGCTCAGCAACAACGGCCTGGTGCTGCTGAGTGGCGGCGTGTCGGCCGTGTACTCGCAGGTGGTGGCCAATGCGGGCAGTCAGATCATCCTCTCGGGCAATAGCAACACCACCTTCTATGGCACGGTGGAAGTGAAACGAGACGCTGAACTGCGGGTCTCGGAAGGTTCGGTGGCCACCTTCGCGGCCGAAGTCAAGCAGCGCAGTGGCTCGGACGTCAACGGTGACGGCAAGATGTTCTACGAGGGCGGGCTGAGCATTGGCAACTCGCCCGGCTATGGCTATATCCAGGGCCAGGTGACTTTTGCCAGCAGCAACAGCTACATGGCCGAGATCGGTGGCGTCAACGCCTGCACGGCACTGCTCTGCGCCGAAGGCTCGCCGCAGCTGGACAGCAGCTTCGACAAGCTGGTGGTGGGCGGGAAATTGAAGCTTGGCGGCAAGTTGGTTCTGACGTCCTGGAACGGCTTTGAAGCGCAAGCTGGCCAGAGCTTTGATCTGCTGGACTGGGGCGCGGTCAGCGGCACCTTCAAGAGCATCGATGCCTCGGGCCTCAAGCTGGCCGCCGGCACGCAGCTGGACTACAGCCAGCTCTACACCAGCGGCGAAATCCGGGTGACGGCGGTGCCGGAACCGCAGACCTGTGCCTTGATGCTGGCCGGCCTGGGCCTGCTCGCCTGGCGTCGCCGCCGGCTGAGCTGAAGCGCTCTGAAGTCCAGGGCCGGCCGCCGGCCCATCCCTCACAGACACCTTTTGTCAGCCAGGAGCTGCCATGCCTTCACTTTTGATGAGACCTGCCGCCCGCTGGCTGAGCGTGCCCTTGCTGGCGCTTCCCTGCCTGGCGCTACCGGGCGCGGCCATCGCGCAGACGGGCGCGCCGTCGCCCCAGTTCATCGAGCAAGTCGTCATCCAGCTGCTCAAGAGCCGGCCCGAGCTGGTGCGCGACGCGCTGGACGAGTTGCAGCGCCGCGAGCAGTCGGCGCGCGCCCAGCAGGAGCGCAAGGCCCTCGCCGCTTCCGCCAAAGCCATCCACGACGCCTCCGACGCCACGGTGCTGGGCAATCCGGCCGGTGATGTGACCCTGGTCGAGTTCATCGACTACCACTGCGGCTACTGCAAGAAGCTCGCACCCGGCATCGAGGCGCTGATCCAGCGCGATAGCCAGTTGCGCGTGCTGGTCAAGCACCTCCCCATCCTTGGGCCGGAGTCGATTGCGGCGGCGCAGCTGGCCCTGTCGGCGGGCCAGGGCGCGACGGCGCAGCAGGTGCACAAGGCATTGCTGGGCGCGGACGTCATCGACGCCGCCAGCCTGCAGGCCATAGGCCGCCAGTTCGGGCTCAAACCCATTGACGTCGTCGCGGTGAACCGCCAACTCGGCGAGGTGCGCGTGCTGTCCGAGCGCCTCGGGATCCAGGGCACGCCGGCCCTAATCGTCGGCGATGTGATGTTCCGCGGGGCCGTCGGCACCGAGGAGCTTGCCGCAGCGATCGCCACGGTGCGTCGTGCCAAATCGGCGGCTTCGGCCGCCCGCAGGCCTGCGCTTGCCGCCCTCAACAGAGCGCTTTCCACGGAGTCATCGCCATGACATGGTTCACTCAGCTCATTCTCTGTGTGCTCGCTGCGACGGCCTTGGTGCCGGCGCAGGCAGCGGACGTTTCCTACAACCTTGTCGGCAGCAACGGCAAATGCCTGGACGGCAGCGGCCTGCTCAATACCTGCGGCGGGGCCGAGCAACGCTTCGTCTTCGGTGCGGACGGTACGGTCACACTGGCCGGTGGCGACAGCAAGCGTTATCTGCAAGGCAATCTGTTTGCGAGCAAGACGGTCGGTTTCAGCGGCGCGCCCTCCACCGGCGACGCCAGCACCTACTGGAGCCGACCCGGCGGCGACCGACTTCAACTCGCCCAAAGCCGGGCGATCTCGGCCATGTGCCTGTCATGGCAGTTGGTGGGCACTGTGAAACCAGGCGTCAGCAGCGGGAGTCCGGGCGTGCTGAGTGCTGAACTCGCACTGTGCTCGGCCACTGCAGCCAACCAGAAGTGGACCTTGGCCAACCCCCTGCCCGTCGACTTGGCCGACCCCAGCAAGACGCAAGTCAAGAGCAGCACGCGAAGCTGCCTGCAGCAGACTGACTTCACATCCCCGCTGTCAGCCAGCAAGTTGACCGTGTCGGCATGTGCCGGGACGGCAAAGACCGAGTACTTTCGATTCACCAACCAGGGCTCTATTGTGTTGAACGGCTATTGCCTGACGGCATCGGGAGGTGCTGGCACGGCGGTCGGCCTGGGGCCTTGCGGCGATACGGGAGTGCCGCCTGCAGACAATCAAAAGTGGAAGCGTGGCAGCAACTCGAGCCTTGTGTCGCTCAGTACCGGCCTGTGCCTGGGCCAAACCAAGACCGGCGTTGAGCTCGCAGCCTGCGATGCCGGCAATGTGTTCCAGTACTGGAGCACCAGCAGCATCGTGGCAAGCACCTGGCCGCAGGGCGTGCCCGACAAGCCCAGCACCTATGTGAAGGGCCAGACCTTGAGCTCCGGCCAGGTCAATACGATCGTCAACTGGATTCAGCGCGAAACCTCGATCAGCAGCACCCCGTTCTGCTACAAGACCGCGGCCTACGACCGTGGTGCCGGCATCTTGCCCGGTTGCGCCGACGGCCAGTACAAAGACGGCGCCTTGTGCTACAGCAACTGCCGCAGCGGCTACCATCCCGTCGGCCCGGTGTGTTGGAGCGACGAGTCGCTGTCCTACTCTTCGCCCGGCTTGTCTGGTTGCCGGGACGGCTACACCAAGGTGCTCGGCGTTTGCTGGCTCAAAAAGGCCTCCTACGGCAATGGCGCGGGCCAGGCGGCGAACTCCTGCAATTCCAATCGCGTGATGCAGGCCGGCCTGTGCTACGTCAAGCCGCGCGATGGTTACCAGTGCAATGTCACCAACTGCAACCAGCGCTGCGCTGCGGGCATCGCCGATTGTGGTGCCGCGGCCTGCGCCAGCAACGCCAATCAGTGCGTCAACACCATCAGCAATATGGTGGTCAGCTCGGCCATGATGATAGGCAGCTTTGCCACAGCGGGCGCCATCAACGAGGCCAAGAAAGGGGTGATGGCCGCCAAGGATATCTACCAGGCAGCCAAGACGGCCGATGAACTGGCGACGGCCCTGGTGCTGCTTTCGAATGACATCAATAACTTCCTGAACCTGGCCGAGAAGGATCTGGCGTCCATTTCCAGCGCCGACATCGAGGCCCAGATCGCCCGCAAATACCCTCGCGGCACGGCCGACTACAGCCACATTGCGCGGGAATGGGCGGCACGGCAACTGCTGTTCTACATCGCCGACCTGATCAAGGACCTCGACATGATCATCATCACGGCGATCGACCCGACGGGTATCGTCAGCGTCATCGACGCCTTCGCCAAGCCGCCCTGCATGGACCACACCCCAATGCCCTGATGATGGGGTGAAGCCGGCGACGACCGGCGCATGGGCATGGAAGTTGCGAGTTCTTTCTCGCACACCACCATGCCCCACACCGCCGACACCCTCTCCCCGACACTTCGCGTCCTGCTGATTGACGACGGCGCCCATCGCCTGCAGCTGATTCGGCAGGAGCTGGCGCGCCTGGGCTGCGAGGTGGTGGGCGTGCTCGATTCGGCCATGCTGATCCATGACTGCGTGGTCCGGCTCAAGCCCGATGTGGTGATCGTCGACAGCGAATCGCCGACCCGCGACACGCTGGAGAACCTCGCCACGCTGTCGGTTCAGCTTCCGCGGCCGGTGGTGGTGTTCTCGGAGGACGCCAGCGACGACCCGATGCGCCGCGCGTTGAAGGCCGGCGTCAGCGCCTATGTGGTGGCCGGGCTGACGGCCGCGCGCCTGGCCCCGGTGCTGCAGGTGGCGATCGCCCGCTTCGAGCAGGACCTGGCCCTGCGCCAGCAACTCGGCAAGGCCCAGGCCCAGCTGGCCGCCCGCAAGACCATAGAGCGAGCCAAGGGCGTGCTGATGACCGAGAGCGGCCTGGACGAGGACGCCGCCTACCAGCGCATGCGCAAGCTGGCGATGGACCGGGGCGTGACCCTGGCGGATGTGGCGCAACGCATCATCGATGCCCAGGATCTGCTGCGATCGATTTGAATGCATGGTTTGATGCTGCAGCGCACCAAATCGGCGCGCTCCACCGGATCTGCCGCCATCAAACGGTGCGAATGGCGACCTGAACCCAGGCAAAAGGCCTGGCACGCATCCTGCGAGATGAATGACAAGGTCCGCAACGGCGTGGACCCCTGAATTTCAAGTTCTGGACAAAGGCGTCCGGTCAGTGCTTCTCGGTTTCGACCCGGGAGTGGCTGCCCGCGACGCCTTTTTGCATTTCTGGCTGCTTTTTTCTGTCTCGGAGGATGTGATGACGAACCTGGTACGCAAGGAGGGGCTCATGAGTGAAGAGCGACGCAAGTTGGTGGTCGGTGGTGCGGCCGCGGCCGTGGGCATGGCAACCTCGGCCGGGGCCTGGGCCGCCGGCTCGGACAAGCCGGAGAAAGAGGAGGTGCGCATAGGCTTCATCCCGCTGACCGACTGCGCCTCGGTGGTGATGGCCGCTGCGCTGGGCTTCGACAAGAAGTACGGCATCAAGATCATCCCGACCAAGGAGGCTTCCTGGGCCGGCGTGCGCGACAAGCTGGTCAACGGCGAGCTGGACATGGCCCATGTGCTCTACGGCCTTATCTACGGCGTGCATCTGGGCGTCAGCGGCGCCAAGAAGGACATGGCCGTGCTGATGACACTGAACAACAACGGCCAGGCCATCACGCTCTCGAAGAAGCTGGCGGACAAGGGCGCGGTGGATGGCGCCAGCCTTGCCAAGTTGATGGCCACCGACAAGCGCCCGGATGGGGAAATGCGCACCTTTGCCCAGACCTTCCCGACCGGCACCCACGCGATGTGGCTGTACTACTGGATGGCGGCCCATGGCATCAACCCGATGAAGGACGCCAAGGTCATCACGGTGCCGCCGCCGCAGATGGTGGCCAATATGCGTGTCGGCAATATGGACGGCTTCTGCGTGGGCGAGCCCTGGAACCACCGCGCCATCATGGACGGCATCGGCATCACCGCCACCACCACCCAGGACATCTGGAAAGACCATCCGGAGAAGGTGCTGGGCACCACGGGCGAGTTCGTCAAGAAGTACCCCAACACGGCCCGCGCCGTGGTCATGGCCGTGATGGAGGCCGGCCGCTGGATCGACGCCGGCCTGCAGAACAAGCTGAAGATGGCCGAGACGATTGCCGACAAGGCCTACGTCAACACCAGCGTCGATGCGATCAACCAGCGCATCCTGGGCCGCTACCAGAACGGACTGGGCAAGACCTGGGACGACCCCAACCACATGAAGTTCTTCAACGACGGGCTGGCCACCTTCCCGTATCTGAGCGACGGCATGTGGTTCCTGACCCAGCACAAGCGCTGGGGCTTGCTTAAGGAACACCCCGACTACCTGGCCGTGGCCAAGCAGATCAACCAGATCGATCTGTACAAGGAGGCCGCCGCCCAGCTCAAGGTCAGCGTGCCCAAGGATCCGCTGCGCTCGTCCAAGTTCATGGACGGCGTGGTCTGGGACGGCAAGGAGCCGGCCAAGTACGCCGATTCGTTCAAGGTCAAAGCCTAGGAGTTAGCCATGGTCAGCGCCGTCTTTCATTCCCCCCGTGAAGCCGCTCTGGAGGCCACCGCGGCCGCCAAGGCTGCAGCCGTTGTTGCTGCAGCCAAGCCGGTCGAACCGCGAGCACCGCGCCAGCCCTTCGATTGGCGCGGTCTGTGGCTGCAGGTCATCCCGCCGGTGCTCGGCCTGGCCCTGATGGGGGGCATCTGGGCGCTGCTGACGATGAAGGGCGGCGCCTTCCCGACACCGGCGGCTACCTTCGATGCGGCGGTCAAGCTGTTCGCCGACCCCTTCTACAGCAAGGGGCCCAATGACCAGGGCATTGGCTGGAACATCCTGTTCTCGCTGCAGCGGGTGGCCTTGGGCTTTGGCCTGGCGGCGCTGGTGGGCATTCCGCTGGGCTTCATGATAGGCCGCTTCGGCTTTCTGAACCGCATGCTGTCGCCGCTGATCAGCCTGCTGAAACCCGTCTCGCCGCTGGCCTGGCTGCCCATCGGTCTGCTGGTGTTCAAGAGCGCCAACCCGGCAGCGATCTGGACCATCTTCATCTGCTCGATCTGGCCCATGGTGGTGAACACCGCGGTCGGCGTGCAGCGCGTGCCGCAGGACTATCTGAACGTGGCCCGGGTGCTGAACCTGAGCGAGTGGAAGGTGATGACGCGCATCCTGTTCCCTGCCGTTCTGCCGTACATGCTGACCGGCGTGCGCCTGTCGGTGGGCACGGCCTGGCTGGTGATCGTGGCGGCCGAAATGCTGACCGGCGGTGTTGGCATTGGCTTCTGGGTCTGGGACGAGTGGAACAACCTCAACGTCAAGCACATCATCATCGCCATCTTCGTGATCGGCATCGTGGGCCTCGCGCTCGAACAGCTGCTGATGGCCGTGGCCAGGCGCTTCTCATTCGACGACTAAGGACATGGCCATGCACAACTCCGCATTCATCGACGTGCAAGCCGTCGAGATGGTTTTCAGCACCCGCAAGGGCAGCTTCCATGCGCTGCGCGACATCCATCTGCAGGTGCAGCAGGGCGAGTTCATCACCTTGATCGGTCACTCCGGCTGCGGCAAGAGCACGCTGCTGAACCTGATCGCCGGCCTGCTGTTGCCGACCGGCGGCCTGCTGCTGTGCGACAAGCGTGAAATCGCTGCGCCCGGCCCCGAGCGCGCCGTGGTGTTCCAGAACCACTCGCTGCTGCCCTGGCTGACCTGCTTTGCCAACGTGCATCTGGCGGTGGAGCGGGTGTTCGGCGCCCGCGAGTCCAAGGCCCAGCTCGATGCCCGCACCCAGGCGGCGCTGGAACTGGTCGGTATGGGTCACGCCGCGCAGAAGCGCCCGCACGAGATCTCGGGCGGCATGAAGCAGCGCATCGGCATTGCCCGGGCGCTGGCGATGGAGCCCAAGGTCTTGTTGATGGACGAGCCCTTCGGCGCGCTCGACGCGCTGACCCGCGCCAAGCTGCAGGACGAGCTGCTGAAGATCGTCGCGCGCACGCGCAGCACGGTGGTGATGGTGACGCACGATGTCGATGAGGCGGTGCTGCTCAGCGACCGCATCGTGATGATGACCAATGGGCCGGCGGCGACGATTGGCGAGATCCTGAGTGTGGATCTGCCGCGCCCGCGTGACCGCGTGGCGCTGGCCGAGGATCCGACCTATGTGCACGCGCGCAAGTCGGTGATCGAGTTCCTCTACTCCCGCCACGCCCACGTGGAGAAGGCCGCTTGAGCGCCTCAACCTAGGATCAGCTGCAAGCTCTGCTGATACTGCTCGGTCAGCCGATCGAGCTGGGCCAGCAGCAGCTCGCTGCTGCGCGCCAGGCCGGCTGCGGCCTCGGGGCCCTGCACATCGCGCAGGCTGCGCAGAAGACGCAACCATTCGTCGCGCACCAGGGCCTGGGAGGCACGGATCTCGGCGCTGCTCAGCGGGGCAGCCTCCAGCTCCAGCAGGCCGGCTTCGAAGGCGCTCAGCCCTGCGGCCATGCCCGCCGCATGGGCGCCGGCCTGCGGCAGATCGGCCAGCAAGGCATCCTTGGCCAGGCGCTGGCTGAGCATGCGCTGGCGGCCGCACAGATTGACCAACTGCAGCGGCCGGCTCGCGCCGCCGGCCTCGATCGCGCCGGCCAGCTGGTCGGACACCGTCAGCAAGGTCTCTGCCGCGGCGTCGGCCTGGGTCAGTATTGCCGCCGTGGGCTTGCCCACCAGCAACGCACGCAGCGTCGCCCAGGCCTTGTTGACGGCCTGCACCGCCTCGGTTGCGGTCAACAGCGCCTGCAGCCGGGCCAGATTGGCATCGACCCTGGCGCAGGATTCGTCCTGCAAGACCTTGGCGCGGCGGGCCTCGATGCCGGCCGCGCGCTGTGCCATCAGCTTGACCAGGCGCTGCGACAGCATGCGCTGCTGGCCGGCCAGATTCAGCGCCTCGGCCATCTCAGCCGCCCGCACCACCGAGCGGGCCACCTCGCCCAGGCGCAGATGGGCGTGCATGGCGGCCTCGCGCATCAGCTTGAAGGCGCTGGCCTCGTCCAGCTCCTGGCCGGCCATCAGCAGGCCCTTGGCCCGCTCGGTCCATTTGCGGTCATCCAGCTGGGCCTGCAGCGCGGCATGGCGCTCCGCCTGCCAGACGGCCCAGCGCAGCTGCTGCAGCAACTCCTCGGCCGAGGGCAGGGCGCTGAGCCAGACCTGCAAGCCCAGGCCCGGGCCGCGTTGGCGCTCGGCGGTGTTGGCGATGCACACCCCGGGCGGGGCCGGGCTCAAGAGGGCTAAGCCGTCCAGGAGTTCCGAGAGCTCGGGGGTGTCGGCCCACAACAGCAGCGCCTGCGGTGACGATTCGAGTGCGTCCCGCACCAAGCTGTGGCGCGTGGCGCGCGCAACGACGGTGCAGCCAGCTTCGCCCAGCGCCGTTTCCACGGCCGGCCATTCCGCGCAAAGCCAGGCCTCGGGCCGGCCCAGCAGCAGCAGCCGGGTCGGAAAAGCGGGCTCGGGCAGGGTGTTCTTCATGGGGGAAAGCGAGGCCATTGCGGTGTTGCAGCATAAAGCAGGCCGGGCCTGCAGCCCGCGCCTACCTTGGGGGACGCGTGGCCCTGGCACGCCACTTGCATGAGAAATGGTGCGGTGCAACGAAGCGCCGCGCACCGCGGAGCCCGCTCCGCACCCTTCTCGCCGCTGTGCGGTGACTCATCCATGTTCATGGCCTCGCCAAGCCCGGTGCTTGTCGCGGCCTTTTGTCGTTTTCAAATCGCCATGGCAGTCTTTTCCCAGACCTTTCGGCGCGCGGGCCACAGCCCGACGCTGTTCGCCGCCTTCCTGTACTTCTCGTTCTCCTGCTGCATCTGGGTGCTCAACGGGGCGCTGGCGCCGTTCATCAGCGAGGCCTATGCGCTGACCCCGGCGCAGAAGGGCCTGATGTTGTCGATTCCCATCCTGGCGGGCGCGCTCATGCGCTTTCCGCTGGGCGTGCTGTCGCAGTACATCGGCCGCAAGAACGCGACCCTGGTCGAGATGGGGCTGATCGCCGTGGCCATGCTGTATGGCTATTTCATGGTCGACAGCTTCGACGATCTGCTGGCCATGGGCGTGTTGCTGGGCATTGCCGGCGCCAGCTTCGGCGTGGCGCTGTCCCTGGGCTCGGGCTGGTATCCGCCGCAGTACAAGGGTCTGGCGATGGGCCTGGTCGGGGCCGGCAATGTGGGCACGGCCGTATCGGTGCTGGTGGCGCCGCCACTGGCGCAGTGGCTGGGCTGGCAATCGGTCTATGCGGTGGCCGCCGGCGCCATCCTGATCCCGATGCTGGTGATGATCTTCATCGCCAAGGAACCGCCCGATGTCGAGCCCGGAGCCTCGCTGCGCGAGCATGTGGCCTGCCTGTTCGAGAAGGACGGCTGGGCTTTCAGCCTGATCTATGGCGTGACCTTCGGTGGCTTCATCGGCCTGATCACTTTTCTGCCGACCTATTACTACGACCAGTTCGGCGTCAGCAAGGTGCAGGCCGGGCAGCTGACGATGCTGGCCGCCTTCATGGGCGCCGCGGTGCGGGTCATCGGCGGCTGGTTGTCCGACCGCTGGGGCGGCGTCAACACCCTGACCGTGGTGCTGGTGGTGGTGGCCGTGGGCCTGTGCCTGGTCGGCCTGGCCGAGGGCTCTCTGGTGCTGACCACCCTGCTGCTGATCGCCTGCTTTGCCGCTCTGGGCGCCGGCAATGGCGCGCTATTCCAGCTGGTGCCGCTGCGCTGGCCGGCGGCCACCGCGGTGGCCG
>Ga0187845_1000196_pt1 | contig 34980 bp, 30 predicted proteins | sample SpaLakP09_SKY_68_FD_134515 | JGI IMG/M metagenome (GOLD analysis project Ga0187845, IMG submission 134515) | Oligotrophic lake water microbial communities from Sparkling Lake, Wisconsin, USA - SP09_SKY_68 | ecosystem: Environmental > Aquatic > Freshwater > Lake | place: USA: Sparkling Lake... | reverse complement strand
CGCCAAAGCGATTGTTTTCAAGGAGTTGTTGGTCAATGCCTCCGCCACCTGCTGTTCCATCAACGGCACATGCTTGTGGGCCGCCGCGTGAAAAATTAAATCGGGTTTTTGCTGGGCAAAAATAGTTTCGACCCTGTGTGTGTCTCCCACATCGGCCACGATTGCTTGCATCTCACTGCCCGCCCCGTCCTCTCTTAGCTCCTGCTCAATTTCGAAAAGTGCCGGCTCACTTCGGTCAACCAAGATGATGCTTTTGGGATGGCAAGCCCACACCTGCCGAGCCAGCTCACATCCAATGGTCCCACCCGCCCCTGTCACCAGTACTCGTCTTCCCGCAATCCAACCCGAACTCAGAGAAGTCTCCATTTCCACCGATTCGCGGCAGAGCAGATCCTCAAACTCCACCGGCTTAATTCGATCCAGATGCAGATGCCCATTGACCACGTGATGCATGGTAGGAATCGTGCGAACAGGAATGTTCAATCGCCGGCACTGGGCCACCACGGCCCGCGTTCTAGCTTGGTCTGCCGTGGGCATGGCAAGAATCACCTCATCAAGATTTAATTCAGCTGCCCCTTTGCGTAGGTTGGCCAAGTCGCCAAAAATCGGCACCCCGTGGATTCTGGTTTGCGCCTTGCGCTTGTCGTCATCGAAAATTGCGCACACCTGCATCCGCAAATTAGGCCTCGCCATCAACTCCTCCACCAAGGCAGCCCCTGCGGAACCCGCGCCATAGACCGCCAGCCGTTTTTTAGGTCTGCCATAGGGGGCTTTCTCTTGGAACCGTTCCCGCAAAATGCGGATGCTTAGACGCGCCCCAATCAATCCAATCGTGACAAAAACAAAGTTGATCACCACCACCCCACGGGGCGGGTTGAGAATCCCTAGATTGAAATAGTTGATGGCAAGTAAACCCAAATTGGCCAAAGAAGTAGCGGCAAGAATTTTTTGCGCGTCGGGCAATCCAAAATAAGAAAGAAGAGATCGGAACTGTCCAAAGAGCCAGAGGAGGGGGAGGGTTAGACCCAAACTAATCCCTAAACCCAACTTATACCGATCCATGTAGGGCGCGGGATAGAAATCGAACCTCAGCTGAAACGCCACATAAAGCGACCCCGCGAGCACTGCTCCATAAAGCAGGCACAGCAAGAAGACTCGAGTTGCCTTATTCCACACAAACATAGTCTTTCTATAATCGTTCTTTTTGATTTATTAAGCAATCAAAAGGCAAAGGGCCTTGTTCTAGCTTGCAATGCTATAAGTAGTTCGGCATTAGGTTGTAACAGCTTTTTTCATCCCATCTCCATTCACTAATCCGCGCATCCCGGAACCGCGTGCGTCTCTACCCCGACCTGCGTCGGGGCCGCAACCGCGGGGGCCACCCCCTAATGCACCACCCCTTCTTTCCGTATCACTTTGAAAACTGTCATTCCTATTATTTTGAGATCCAGCCAGAGGCTTCGGTTCTTCAGATACCACTCATCGAGCATCACTTTTTCTGGAATCGGCAACTCATCCCGTCCGTTGACCTGCGCCCAACCCGTAATTCCTGGAATTAGCGCATCTACTCCTCCCGCAGTTCGAAGGGCAATCAAATCCTCCTGATTGAACAGGGCGGGTCTAGGTCCTACCAGCGACATCTCTCCTCGCACCATATTGATCAATTGGGGTAGTTCATCGAGGCTAGTACGGCGAAGAAATTTTCCAATCGGAGTGAGGAATTGACCAGGTTCCTTCAAGAGATGGGTTGCCACCTGCGGGGTATCTATCCGCATCGTGCGGAATTTATACATCGTAAACAGTTTATTGCCCTTGCCAACTCGCTGAGTACGGAATAGCACCGGTCCAACAGAAGTCAGCCTGACCGCCAGAACCACCAAAAGAAAAAGCGGGGCAAGGATCAGGATCAACCCTAGCGCCACCAGCAGCTCAAAGATTCGTTTCATTAGTTTTACTGACTTACGATCGTACATCCATCAGTGCTTAGTCTTGCGCCGATCCCCCTCTAATCACTAATCCGCGCGTACGCGCATCCCGCAACCACGGTGCCCACTTCCCACTCCCCATTAACCAATCCCTAGTCACTAATCTCTAATCCGCGCGTGAGCGCGTCCCGCAACTGCGGGGACTAACCCCCACCCACCGCCCTACTCAACCCTTCGTCAACGGAGATGGGCGGATTCCATCCAAGGAGCGTGCGCGCCTTAGAAATATCGACCTGCAAATTACCACACAAGCGCTGCACCGCATCACCCTTGCCGATCAACGAAGCCCCCGCCTGCAAAGCCCACACCGGCACCGGCAGCAAGCGCGCAGGTCGATTCATGGCGCGGGCCATACGCCGAATTAAATCTGGCGTGGAAAGATCTTCGCCGTCACTCACCATGAATGTTTCATTCGCGGCGGCAGGGTGTTCAAGACAGGTGATAATGAAATCGACCAAGTTGTCGATGCCCACAAAACTGCGTCTATTTTTGATGGAGCCGAGCGGGAGGGGGAGGCTCTTGGCAACGAGTTTCATGAGGGATTTGAAATTTCCCTTTGCACCCTCTCCATATACAAGTGTGGGGCGAATGATGACCACTTGCATTTCCGTTGTGCGAGTGATTTCACGCAGGCCGACCTCAGCCTCGTGCTTGCTGATGCCGTAAGGATCTTGCGGTGCGGCCAAATCGTCCGGCGTAAATGGACGCCCATGATGAGTCGCCTCACCATTGACCTTAATGGAACTTAGACAAATAAATCGATGCACCCCAGCAGCAGCGGCTTTTCGCGCCAAGTTGAGTGTGCCATCAGTATTCAAACGGCGAAATTCCATCAACGGATCATAACAATGGTCACGCATCACATGGACTCGTGCGGCGAGGTGCACAACGCAATCGACATCGACCAAGGCCCGCTGCCAGTCAGTGCTCGCATCCACTTCCCCGACCACATGGACGTGCGCGGCGCCCTCAAGTCCATCACGCTCCTTGCGAATGGCGCATCGAACGTCATGCCCTTCGTGTAAAACCAATCTTCGCACCAACGTCTGGCCCACAAACCCGGTAGCGCCCGTGACTAAAACATTCATTTCAAAGCCTCCTCATATAAGCTCAGGGTTTGTTGGATGACCGCCTCAAGCCCAAAACTTTCCTCCGCAAGCCTGCGTCCCTCGGAGCCCATGCGTCGGCGCAGCTCGGCATTCGTACTCAGTCGCTCGAGCGCGTTCGCCAGCGCCTCCGCATCCCGCGGTGGAACGAGATACCCGTTGCGACCGTCGCTGACAACCTCACGGCAACCTGGCATATCAGTCGTGACGATGGGCCGCCCCGCTGCTGCCGCCTCGATCAGCGACTTTGGGATGCCTTCGCCGTAATAGGAAGGCAGACAGACGAGGTGCGAAACTGCCAGCAGGCCGGGCATATCCTGAATCCAACCCGAGTGCTCAATTACACCTTCTGATACCCAGGCTCGTAATTGTTCATGACTAACCGACGACGGGTTCGCACTGTCCGGCTCCCCCGCCAACACGAAGCGTAAAGCGACATTCCGCTTCCGAAGAATCCTGGCAGCAGCAACAAATTCACCAGCGCCCTTGTCCCACAAAAGCCGCGCCGGGAAGAGTGCTATGGGTATCCCCGCCGGCTCCGGCTGAGGCCGGAAGAGGTTGAGATCCACCCCCGCCCCCGGAATTCGCCTGATCAGGGACGCGGGCACGCCGGCCTCGACCAGCATGCGGGCATCATCCGGATTCTGCACTAAAGTCAGCCCCCTCTGTAGCAAACGGCCAAGAACCGACCGAACCACTCTTCTCAGTCCACCGGTAGCTCCCCGAGAAGAAAAGAGCCATCCCATGCCTGCGAGCGCGTTGACGATGGCCGGTCGGCCAGCCCAACGCGCCGCGATACTGCCATAGAGCACAGGTTTTAGCGCCACATGATGCAGGAGGGCCGGCCGTTCCCCTCGATACAGGCGCATCAGCCGAAACAAAGTCCATGCTTCCCGAAATGGATTCAACCCGGTCCGCGCAATTTCAAACGGGATCAGCCGGATCCCAGCATCTCGGATCAAGTCCCCGTGTGCACGAACCCGGGTTAGTACCACTACCTCGTAACCGGCAACCTGCGCTGAGACGGCCAAAGTCAATCGATGCGAAACGAAGTACCAATCCTCGGTGACGAAAAATAGTAATTTGCCACGGACACTGGTCCTGGACTGAGTGGGGGGCGTCATCATGGCTCCCCGTTTCCACCCGCGCCGACCGCAAGTCCAGGACTTGGCGCCGGGCGGTGTTTCGGAATGCGCGAGACGATATGCACCTGCCCGAAATCAGGCCGGGCTACGAAGGAGCTGACGAACAAATAAAGGTAAAAATTAAGCATGGATGATTTAGCCCGACACCGTCACTGCCCGCTAAATGGGTGCGTGGCAGACTAGACTTGATTGTATCGTCGCCATGCCTGCAGCATTAACAGATTCCACAATATCGTAGAATGATCGCGGACCCTAGCCTGATGCTCACTCCACAACCGGAGCACTATGCTACTTGCCAGCAATCCATCGGCTTGCAACCGCTGTTCATCGAGCAGGTCCTCCGCCCATTCCCGCAGCACCCCGCGTAACCATTCGTCAATCGGAATGGAAAAACCCATCTTCGGACGCTCGACCAATTCCTGAGGCACATAGCGGAACAAAACCTGCCGAAGCAGCCACTTGCCTTGGCCATTCGCAAACTTGTACTGTTTCGGCAACGTCCACGCGAATTCCACCAGCCGATGGTCGAGCAGTGGCTCACGGGCTTCCAACGAAACGGCCATGGTCGTGCGGTCGACTTTGGCCATGATATCCTCAGCAAGGTAGGTCATCGTATCGAAATATTGCATTCGTTCGACAAAATCAGGAAGCACCGCAGCCAGTGCTTTGCTTAAACCGAGGCCGATAGTTCCTTTTGCTGCGGGCACGAGACCCGACTGCGCCTCCCGCTGCGTCATTACCATTTGGTAGAACTCGTCGGCGGTACGTGCATCCAGGATCCGGGCGACGCGATGCACCTTCTCCCCGGAACGGGCGGGTCTGCTCTTCCAAGGGACCGCCTGCAATATCCTGTCCCACTGGCCGGCTGGAATGGTACGCAGCAGCGCGCCCAAACCCCGCCGACTCCAACCCGGCATGCCTCGGAGTTTCCGCCATATCGTATCAACGGCCTGATACCTTGGATATCCACCGAACAGTTCGTCGCCACCGTCTCCCGAAAGGGCCACGGTTACGTGGCGCCTAGTCATCTCGGCGACCAGAAAGGTCGGGATTTGGGAGCTGTCCCCAAACGGCTCGTCGAACATCGCCGGTAGCTTCGGAATGACCGCCTTCGCCGCCGCCGCGTCCAGATAGAACTCCGTGTGGTCAGTGCCCAGGTGGCGTGCCACGGCTTTGGCATGAACGGCTTCGTCATAGCCGCTCTCGTGAAAACCGATCGAAAACGTGCGAACCGGCACCGTCGACGCCGCCTGCATTTGCGCCACGACCACCGAACTGTCGATCCCACCGGACAGGAAAGCGCCCAAAGGAACGTCGGCCACCATTCTCCGACTAACCACATCGCGAAGCAGGTGGTCCAATCGGTCGGTTGCTTCCGGAACCGAACCGCCAAACCGGCCAGCCAAGCCGCGCTGGACCGCGCTCAACAACGTCCAATAGGGGGAGATGGAAGGCTCCCGCCCGAGGCGGGCCCGCAGGACACTTCCCGGCGGCAGTTTGAATACGTCGCGGTAGATGGTCGCTGGTCCCGGAATATAGCTGAATCGCAACATGGCATCCGCCGCCTCCACATCGAGGGTCGCACTCCAGCTGGGATGAACCCGAAGCGCTTTGAGTTCGGAAGCGAACAAGAGGCAACCCGCTTGCACGGTCCAGTAGAGAGGCTTCACGCCCAAGCGATCACGAACCAGATAGAGGCAACGCTCCTGCCGGTCCCAAAACGCGACCGCAAACATTCCCACTAGGCGGACGATGGTCGCATCCACACCATGCCGGGCCACCATTTCGAGCATGACTTCGGTGTCAGAATGCCCACGAAACCGGCAACCTGTGTTTTCCAGTTCCTGCCGAAGCTCTCTAAAATTATAGACCTCCCCGTTGTAGGTCACGACCCACCGTCCATTCGCCGAAATCATGGGCTGGTGCCCTCCCTGAGAAAGATCGACTATAGCCAGCCGCCGATGGCCTAGAGCGACCCCGGCCGCTGGATCGGTCCAATCGCCCGAGCTGTCCGGCCCTCGGTGGACCAGCATGTCAGACATGCTTTTGATGACCTTAGTGGGTTCAGCATCGGAACCATTCCCCTGCAATAGCAAAAATCCCGTTATCCCACACATAATGAATTGAAGCCTTACTTAAACAAAGGGTCTATTGGAGGGAATACCGAGATTATTTTCTTACGCCCGCCAAAACGTTCCGGATACTGAAGCACCTCAATCAACTCCGTTATATGCAGCCCCAGCTCTGCCGTTATGCGGGATGGCCTATTTTCCAAGATTGCACTTACCATCTCAACGGGGCCGCGACAAAAATCAACCGGCTTATAGTTACCTGAGCTGCGTATCAGCGGCTTTATTGCATACGGATACTTTCTCCTCAGTCGCCAATGCGTTCCCCAAGACCAAGGGATCCAGTTGATCATGCGCTCCAGCTTGTTTCCCCAGTAATCTAATCGGTATTCCAGTGCGCTTCCTATTTTTCCCGGCGGGGTCTGGCTCACATAAACCGGCGATGCATCATCGCGCATATCCCGCGTGTAAATGACGCCACGCTCCCCGATAATCGTCAAGGACTTGTCCAGCGGCGCCACAATGCTGCTGGTAGCCCTGGCCACGATGCCATGATCGTATTCGATGCATCCCACTGAAAAATCCGGCGTAACAACATCCACCGGAACGCCCTTATCTGGAGCCTGGCAAGACGCATACGCTGTCACGCTCCTTGCAGGTCCAAAATAGGCCGCCAGCCAAGTCAGAAAATAACCGGCGTGCTCATAGGTGCAACCCACCTCAAATTCATCCTTGGCCGGCCAAAGCGCACCCGAAGCGCTGCGCCATTTATGTAGCGGATAGCGGTGGGTCACTCCAGCATCGAAGTTTGCATACACAAGGCGAGCCGGACCGATCACGTCGTCCTTAAGCGCCTTCCATATGGTTTGCGCGGTCTCGCTCAAGAAACTGCACGGCGCCGCATTCAGATAGAGCCCCTTCGCCTTAGACAAGTCAACAAGCTCTCGGGCTTTTTCATAGTCCATCGCAAGCGGTTTTTCTGAATACACATGCTTGCCCGCTGCTAACAAGGCCTTGGTAACCACATAATGTTCGCGCGGATTGGTAAGGTTCAGGACCAGCCGTATTTCTATGTCAGCCAACAATTCATCAAATGATTGATAGGTAGGCAATGAATAATATTTTAAAAAAATATCTAGTCGCTCCGCATCCCTGTCAAATACCCTGCACATTTCCAGGTTTTTATGATAGCCAATCGAGGCCATATAGAAATCGGCGACAAAGCCGCATCCAATCATCGCTATTTTCATGCTAAATACTTACCTTTGAAAGGACATGTCTGGCACATGATCGATTTCCTGCGGCTCGCCGTTTCTTTGAAGACTTCTTTGGATAGCAATTGTCACCCGCGTTGCGGCAATACCCTCCGCCAATCCTACAGGCACGCGATTGCCATTTCTTTTCGCTTCCAGAAATGCACGCATGGCAGCCATTGCACCGTATGCGTGACGACGGAACTTATAGGTTGCTTCGTCGACCTTCAGTTCATTGAAGTTCCTAATACGCGCAGTATGTTCGTCGCACGAAATCATAATCTCTTCCTTAGTATCGAATTTTCTGCTTCCCTCGCTTGTAAGAGTCAGGGATGCCAGCGACCCATCCAGCAACTTCAACACGGCCACAAAAGTACTATCGTCCCCGTCCGCAATTGCCATCGCACTTACCCGCGTGATCGGCGAACCCGTCAGGAAAGCAATCATATCCACATAATGGCAAGCGGCGCCGTGTATGCGCCCGCCACCGCGCCCAGGATCGCTCATCATGTTATCCACGCGCGGCCCGAAGTTGACGCGATAGTGCATCTCCATCGGCCTAGTGTGCGCCTGCAGCCACCGTACACCTCTCAACCGCACCACCGCCGGCGCGAAGCGACGATTGAAGCCAATCATGATTTTGGCTGCAGAGGGATGCGTCAGGCCCTGCGTGGCAACTTGTTCGACACCTGACGCATCAATGGCCACCGGTTTCTCACAATAGGTATATAACCCTGCATGCATAGCCGTGAGAATATTCCCTGGATGCAGATGATGGGGCGTCGCGATCAGTAACGCATCGCAGCATGGATCCGCCACCATCTCAATCAAACCCGGATGAATCACACCTATCCCATATACCTTGGCAAGCGCACGCGCACTATTGCTTGAATTCGAGGCCAAGGCATACAGGGGTTCATTCAAGGCATGCAGGCATGGCAGATGAATCGAGGCCACATAGTCTCCAGCCCCGACAATACCCAGCCCTCTTTTCTGCCCTGCCGGAGCAACCCATTGGTTCTTAGCAACCTTTCTCAAGCGCTTGAATTGAATATAGCGTGCAGTGCCGCGCCAAGTACCCTCACGGTAGGTTTGCCAGATCGCGGAGATTAGTTGAAAAAGTCTTGCCATATATCCGTCTCAGGGTGTGGATTAGTTTACTGGGAAAACTTCCATTTCCCATTGGGATATATAGCTGATCTCTGGGCCACCAGCCATATTCCGAGCGGGAATCACCCATTCCAATGCTGTGCCACGACCTAAAAAACCCGTCCTGCGAGAACAGGGTACCTCAATCATGCGAACGTCTTTGCAATCCGATCGAAAACGTAGGGCGTGCCCACCAGTCAAGGACCACTCTGAATGATTTAATGCCGTCCAAGACAAATCGCTACCTAGGTGAGACTCAACTCTTAATGGAGCCTGAGATCGAACGCGATCCGTTGCCCTTATCCTCCAAGGGCCGGCACCTTCAACCACAATTGTCCTACGATAAGTGACGCCCTTACCCAGCCGGGAATATCCCGTATGACCACAGGTAATCGCAGTAGCATTTCCAAATTCTCTAATTCTAACGGCTGCAGGTTTACAATCGTCGATTATCTCAAATATTCCGCCTAATCTGGCCTGTTCTTGTGAGTCTATACGAACGGTGTTATGTGCACCTGTACTACGAAGTTGATCACGCATATTTCGGTCACCGTAGTAGGTAAACCATCCAGGATCGTGCAACAGTGCGTTTCCGTCGAGATGCACAACAATGGCTGTAGTGTCGTTATGTCCATGCCCACCAGGCCCAGATAATCCATAACCAGTAGGACCACAATCGAGCCAAACATCTAATTCACCGCGATTAATGTGAACTAATCCAGAGTGGGGAAGGTAACTAGTTCGATGAAGCGGCTTCGTAGCCAGCAACTCCGGGCCAACCACCCACAGAGCAAAGGATCCTGTGGAATCTGCAGGGGCCAGTGGTTCCCCGATGATCTTGCTGGCCACATGCAGACTTTCATTCACCGTCAGGTAGGGCTCCTCATCCAAGCGCAGCACCCTAGCATCATCACCATCCCCTATGGGCGGGACATCCCCCCGAGTATCCACCAGCGATGCTAGTGCCCTCCCCATCATGACAAGCGAGTCCCGCAACCAGGACGGCGTCTCGTTTTGGCACGCGTTGAGTGCAAGCACCAACAGCGACATGAAATCTAGATCAAACCTAATATAGGGAACGCTGCCCTCATAGGGAATCCCGTCGGGATATAGCTGACGCTTGAGTTCAAGCCGTAGGCGCCGCAGGCCACGATGCAGGTAATCCTGACGCTGCAAATAAATCCCCGCCAGCGCTAGGCCGCATGTTTCCCCAATTATGTGGTTGTTTGTTATCTCACTATGCGGCGATAGCTGGCGCGCCAACGCATGGGCATGTGCCGCGACTGCGTTATTGATGTGGCGGTGAATATCCGTTGGTGCATCGTGGCTAAGATCTGCAAAAGCAGCCAACGAGTAAATCCTGACTGCAAGTTGCAACCCATCGCGCCAATGAATGCCATGCTCAAACGGCGCCTCGCTGAGCATCTGTTCGAGGTGATTCACCCCGACATCAGCCCAATGCTGACTAAGCGTGTAGCGCCATGCCTGGCCAAACCAGACCAAATGATGCAACCTGTCCAATTCCCAGGGGAAACGAATATCACCCGGGATTTCGCCTAGCGGCGCGAAAGCGGAACCTTGATGCCATCGTTTGCCAGACACCGGATCGACATCCCACCTACCGTTATACGGTGGAGAATTCACCTCCACCACTTGCCCGTTCACCTCAAAAATACCAAGCCGAGCTTTTTCTGCTCGTGCCAGCACCCGCCGTCGGTCCTCAGCAAATTTAGGCATGCTGGGCAAGGCGCGGGCGCCAAAAAGCCAGTGGCCAGACAGCACTGAGGGACGGGCATCATTAGAGAAGAGTGTAGGCGACCAAGGCTGCGGTGCGCACACTCCGGCCTGCCACTGGCGACCCCAACGCAAAGCATAACTTGGCAGTTTCCCTAAAAATCGCCAAGGCCCAACGGTCGCAAGCACCATCCTATGGTAATCAGATAAAAAAGGCGTAGTCAGGCGAGCAAGCATCCTTATCAATTACTCGATCCCATGACGCACAATGATAAAGGCTTGACCAAAAGGCAAACCGCAAACATTACATCCATGGCGCGCCGCCATTTCATCGGTCGCTCGAAGTGCGCCGGGCGTTTGGGCGCAACCATAGTCGTCCAATACCACTACCCCGCCGTTTACCATGCGCGGCAAGAAGAAATCCAGCGAATCCCGTACCGGTTCGAAAAAATCCACATCGATGTGCACAAAAGAAAACTTTTTATCGGCAACATCCTTGAAGCGATCCGGAATCCAGCCGCGGTGATAGACAAAACAATCATACTCAGCCAAGTTGCGCCTGACTTCATCCTCTGTGCCCAAATAGTCGCCCTTGACCATATTCGTCCCGGTATCTGCAGATGCCGGATCAGCAAGGCCCTCAAATGAATCGAACAAGTGCACCTTACAACCCGGCTGCACAAGCCCGCAACGTCGGCTGTATTCCGCCATGATCAAGGAAGTCGATCCCTTAAATACGCCACATTCAGCCCAGTCGCCATGCAACCCCTTCGTCGACAGCAGCAGGTTTCGCACCATGTACATTCGTTGAATCTTCGGACCACTCGTCTCTTTCCAACCAAAACGAGCCTGCCGCTGAAATATTTCCATGAACTCGGCATCTCGCAGCGGCCAATTAAACAGGTTATGTGCGGCTAACCGATACCCCCGACCCGCAAGAAAACTCTCAAGCATAGAACGGGCAAGGGACTTGATCATATATTCTTTCCACCTGTATTTTCAGGCATTGTCGTAATCCTTAAGAAACAACCCAATTTACGAGCCCTAACCATAGTGCACCCCCGATTATTAGTCCAAGGGGCAGAGTCACTGGTAGCACTGCACGGGAATAGTAATAGCCAACTGCAAGTTGCACCAAACTAGAAATTACCGTTCCTAAAGCAGCGCCATTGATCCCATACATCGGAATTAAAAACCAGTTTGCCACCAAATTGGCCATAACCGCCACGACGGCAGCGACTCCAACCATCGCTGTTCTCTTGGAGATGTTAAGGCCAGCAACCGTCGCCATGAAGACGCCATTCAGTATGGTGGCGTAAGCCACCAGCGCAAAAATTGATGCGCCATTGGAATATTCCGGTGGGAACAGCAATTGCAATAGCGGCTCGCGCAGCAGCACCACAACTGTCGCCACGCCCAAACCTGCGATCAGAAATAAACGTTGGGCCCGATTCACCAGCCGAATAGTGGAGTCCCTTCCTTCTTCCTCGAAACGCTTTGTGTAGGCAGGGAACAGGTACAAGTTAAACGGCCGTACAAGCACTGCTAGGGCCGACACCACCACCATGGACGCCGCATCGTAGTATGCCACTAGTGCGTTGCTGTTGGTAAGGAAGGAAAGCATATAGCGATCGACGTAGTTCAGCATAAAGCCACTGGCGATTACAAAAGTGTGCGGCCAGCCATAACGCAGCATTTCACCCAGGAGTTTTGCCTGAAAAATTAGCTTCCTTCGGTAACCATACCCCAGCCAACCCAGCAACAGGAGCTCGCCCGTTGCCAGTCCATAGACATAGCCGGCGACATTATTCGTCAGCAGGACACCAACCGAGATGGCGACCGTCTGCTGTATGGCACGCAAAGTACTGACTAGCGCATGGCGCTTCGCCTGATGCCGGGCGCGCCGCCAATTCACAAGTTCATTGTTGAGTATGTAGCTGAATACCAGCACAAAGATGGCTGTGACCAATGGTAGGGTCACAACAAGTTTCAAACGATCTGCGAAGACCATTATCAAGGCAACAAGCAAAGCCGCAGCCGGCAGAGCGGCAAACGAAGCACCCCCCAAAACTGTGCCGAGCACCAAATTCTCGCGTTCCTTGCTTCCGCCCCAGCGTACAGCCGCCTGCGAAAGTCCCAGCCCGGCTAGAGAGATGACAACCAGCATTAGCGCCTTGGTCAGCACCAGACCTCCGTAGGCTTCCGCAGGCAAAACACGCACGAGGATAGGCACCAGCACAAGGCCGGCCGCCATGGTGCCGCCAGCCGACATGGCATAGGCAAAAAACTGGCGCCCATGGACACCCTCGAGAGCTTTTCCCAAACGGCGTAGCTCGGGTAACGCTCTAGCCGCCATGCAATCTCCCTCGGATTTGTTCACTCATCATTGCGACCTGTCGTTGCCAGGTGTGATTGCGCGCATACTCGCGCCGCCTTCTCGCGGCCTCCTCCGAATCGTCGGTGAGCGCCTGCTGGATGGCGGTTACAAATTCATCTGGCGTGGTTGCGCAAGTTACAATATCCCCCATCGATTCCGCAGCCGGGTAGCGCGTGGTTACCGTCGGCAAGCCGGCGGCACAGTAATCGAGGAATTTCGTTGGCGTGGAGTACTGGATGTGTTCGTTATCAGCCTGGTAGGGAATTATCCCTAGAGCAGCGCCTTGATAATAACCAGGCAATTCGTCGAAATTCTTGTAACCAAGGTGAAATACATTCGGCAGCGAGATAAGCACATCCACTTGATCGCGTGGCGCTAGCGCATGGATATAACCGATGAGCACAAAAGAGACTTTGGGCAGGCGACGTGCCACTTCGACAAGCAGCGGATAGTCAACCCAGTTAGCGAGTGTTCCCGCGTAAATTGCACGCGGCTCTGAAATGTCAACAATATCCGCAGGTAGCGCACCATTATCAGGGTACGCAAGGTGTTCATTACCGCAGCCATGGCCAATACGGTAAGTCGCCGGATTGAGTGGCTTCAGTTCGCGCTCCAGCAAGACCCCTGGGGTAAACACCAAATCGGCTTCGCGCACGGTACGCTCAAATTGCTCTCTGAAAACATTTGAGGGGTCATAGGTGTGCAGCGCATCGACGCAATGAAACACCAGCAACTCATGCTCGATCTTGCGGATGACCGGCTCCCAGCGCGGCGAAAACGACCAAATGATCGGGCTGGACATCTTTAGGCGTTTCAGAAAACGCCGTACCTGCCAGGTCAGGGCCAGTGTATTGAGCCATGAAACAAGTTTGTATCCGTGAAGCGGAATCGCCAACGGACTGACGATGTGCGCATTGCGCGGGTCTAATCCTCGTTTTGAACGTTTTGCTTTAGCGCCGGCAAAAAATGCTTTGAAGCGTCGAAGTACACGCCCCAACTCCGAGATGCGAGGCATCCGGCCACCCATCGTTTCGATATAGACAACGGTGTTGGCCTCACTCAGCAATGCGGCGATCTGCATATTGGAAACAGCATTATCACACCATTCGCTGGAAGACATGATGAGTATATTCTTACCTTGAAGCGGCATTGTCATGGTTTGAACGTAAGCTGCTTTTCTATATTGATGATCGGAAATTCACTGAGAAGGATCTCTTTGATTTGACGACAGCTCAATTCCCAGTGTCTCCAATAGCCACTCGGGGCAAGTCCCTGTTATTTGATGTTATCCAGCTCGAAATACTAATAAATCTTTTAAGCCTCAACAATCGATCTAACCGCTCCCATGACTGAGCCACACCGTAACTACGAAATAAATGAAAAAGCATCCCTCCGCCGGCTATCTTCGGGCTATCCCTATCAAGATCATAAGGATGCAAATACATCATTCCACAATGCCCTTGCCGCTCTTTTTGCTTCAGCATCAGCAACGTAATCCAGTTCGGAAACGCGCGGAAGTACAGACCGCCGGAGACGGGGACGCACAGTGGCCCGAACCTATAACCGGAAAATGGAATCTCTATAAGTTGCCTTCCGTCAGGGAACTCAATCATCAGAGGCTTTCCATTTTGCCGAGCTTCATCGGACCTCGGCATCGGGAAAAAACTACTGTCGTAAGCCAAGCCTTCTTCGGCGAGAATAGGCAACACCCACTCCTGATTTTCCGGGGTCACTGACCATTTTGGGGCGCGATAGCCCAAAATAGCTTTTCCACAAAGGCCCGAAAGGATGTTAAGCGAGGCGCGCAAATCATCACGAAACGCGTCCTTGCTCGCCATCCGTGCAATCGCTTGGTGTTCATAAGAGTGGGACGCTACTTCATGGCCAAGCTCAGCGCACTTTCTTACTAGCCATGGAAAATCTTTTGCAAAGCGACCTGTGAAGAAGAATGTTGCGTTCTGATCATGCTCGCTCAGCAAATCAAAAAGCCGCTCAACGATAATGTGATCTTGCGGGGTGACGCCTTCCCAGCCACCAAGCCCACGGTGACGGTACCCCTCAAACCAATGCTCAACATCAAAGGTGAGAAAATGTTTGTGCTGGGTACTCATGGAATATAACGTCTAATTTTCGGACCAAGTACAAGCTGAATATGGCCCGGCAATTTTGACCAAACCTTAGAGAATATTGCCGCCTTACTGCCTCGGTAGTTATCAGTGGATGCCGAAGCAACTTGGATGCCATTTACGTAAGAATAGTAATTTAGCGGGATTGCCACCGCCCCCCACTGAGTTTTGAACTTATATGTTCCCGATTCCCGCTGGCTACGACCAAAATCGAAACGACGTGTTCCAACGGAAATGGCCTGTTTCAATGCCTCCCAATACAACAACATATTGGGATTAAATTTTTTGAATTCGACTAAACCAGAGGCAATTGGATCAATCCAAGTGTCGCCAAATTTCAGCACCAACATCGCTGCAATCGCACGTCCTTGCAGGCGCACGGTTAAAACATCGGCCTGATCGCCAAACGCCATAAGAATTCCATCGACAAAGGCTCGCGCATGTACGGGTGTACCCAGGCGGCCCATGTTTTTCGCGTAAATGCCGTACAAGTCACTTGCTTGCTCACGACCCCACTGAATCTCAAGGCCGGAACGCTGAGCCTTGCGAACCTGATTCCGTGCCTTGTCCCCAATTCTTTTCCATAGCGCGTCGCTCACCTTCGGGAGATCCAGCAGCATTGTGACCCCCCCGGAAGAAATACCCCCCATTTTGCACAACTCTCTAACTTCAAGCAGATGAATACCTTGATGCCGCAGAAAAGCCAGCGCTGCATTTTTCACGTGATTCACATCTGCTGTTTGTGCAACCAGCAGCCCCCCATAATTGCAGTAAGGAACTGAAACTGCTTTCTGCCGACCAATTCCAGGAATAACAGCTAGCGGCAGAATTCCCACCCAGTCGGAACCTTGAGTAATCGCAAGATAGAAAGTCTTTAATCTGTAAGCATTTCGTAGAACAAGCTGCCATTCATATTGGTGGCAATAACTCCCACTATTTGCATTTACAAAATCATTCCATCGAATGCGTTCGTCGGTGATGAGCTTAACTTCATATTCGCCAAGAAATTTATTAGAAGCCGAACTCATGCAGCAGCTTGATTGGGTGCGTCTCTTGATGAAATAGTACTTGCGGGAACGCCTCCAACAATCGCAAATGGCGGCACATCCTTGGTTACTACCGCACCGGCAGCAATAATTGCGCCGCGACCAATCCTCACCCCCTTGAGAATTGTAGCATTACACCCAATCCAAACATCGTCTTCGATAACAACGGATGCTGCAATTAACCCTTGTCTGAAAATTGGTGTGGAAATGTCCGAATACACATGATCAGAAGTAATTATAGAAACGCGATGCCCAATGCGAACATGATTGCCAATGGCCAGCCCGCCAAAACCCGAGAGATAGACCCACTCATTCAAAGTTACATCCTTCCCAATCTTAATTCGGTACGGATACCAGAAGGTCACCCCTTCATATATGCGAAGTTTACCGCAAGAGCTTAAAAAAGGACGCACTACAAGAAGTCTAAGCCAGTCACCCAAGGGAGAAGGTATGTACTTGACCCATCCGTAGAGGAACAAAATCACGCCGTGCAACAAATAATCTTTTATTGTTATTTCCATCGCCTCAAGAATAATCTTTATCTAATGCGCCATAAGCAAACGACTTCTGTGCGATATAGAGATGGTTCAGGCCCCACATAAAATCTACTTGCTTAGCAAATTTTAGTGGCGGGGTGTTCAAGTAACCCATGATTTCATTGAATGGCATACAGTACTGTTCGTCCTCACGCATGCCCCGCTCGCTATCCATGTCTTTCTTGCCGATGAGCGCAAAAGAAAAGCGCCTCCACAGATGCCCCATCGTTTGCGTGATCGCCTCCCCTTCTGTCATGAGCAACCTACCACCGGGTTTCAATACCCGCGCAATTTGGGCGAATTCACCCACTCGAACATGCTGCGGAATATGACCACCAACAGCAATTAGTGTCACGGTGTCAAAGGTTGCATCAGCAAAGGGGAGGCTCATCATGTCTTCATGCACCATCTCAACGCCTTCATAGGCAAAAACATCCATGCCGACGCCTTCTTCAGCCCACTCTCTGATAAAGCGATTACCGGGGCCGCAGCCGATGTCAAGAGTGCGGCCGTTTGCTTCCTTTGCCACAACTTCCATCCGTTCATCACGTAGCGATGTCAGGCCGAAAGTACGCTCTTCGGGAACTAACAAAGCACGTATGGGAAAAAAATGTGGTCCAATATTTTTTGCCCTAAACCACGATTTCTCTTTTTCTTCAGCCGATAGTTTCTCCGCGACGAACTGCAACTACCTGATCCACCAAAATGCCAAACAGAGCAAATTGAACTGAGGCCAACAGCGCAATCAACCCTCTTATGCTTGACTCACCCGCCATGAAATAACTATGAGCAGTAAAGCCGCAACCAATCACAAAGGTCACAAAACTTATTGGCAAAAAAATTCTCAGGGGAGAAAACAGCACCACCAGCCTAATTATTAACTTAATGGTATGAAAGCCATCAGCCATCTTGACCGTGCTTTTGTTGTTAGCACGCTTGGAAATATTAATCGGAATGTAGTTAACAGTATGACCGAAACTAAAAGCTGCTATGGTACTTGTGGTTGAAAATGAAAATCCATTCGGCATCAATGGCAAAAGCCTTACCGCCATTTGACGATCAAGCGCTCGATACCCGGAGTTCAGATCTGGAATTTTTCTTCTCGTAAGATAGTTTGCCAGCCATCCTAAAAATATCTTTCCGGGCTTGCGCCAAAGGGGTGAACCTGCCATCCCCTTTCGAGCACCCACAACCATATCGTAACTTTTACGTTCGGCAACCAAACGGACGATGTCATTCGCGTCATGCTGACCATCCGCATCGATAAAAATGACGGTACGCCCGGTAGCAGCCAGAATGCCAGTTTTCAATGCCGCACCATAGCCCTTGTTGTAGGGGTGTCTTATGACATTAGCACCTGCGGCTTCAGCAATATCCCCCGTACCGTCGGTAGAGCCGTCGCAAACAACAATGACCTCGCTTTCGCAATCCAAGTTTCCACAAGCCGCATGGACCCCCTTGACAACCAGAGCAATATTTTGAAGCTCTTGAAAAGCGGGAATGATAATACTTACAGTTTCTCTAATTATTTTCATTTAGCTACATCCGTCTAATCAATTCTGTATATCAATGCTTCATGCATCACATTGCAGAGCGGAGTTAATCCGAACTCGACAAAAACTTTGGCATAAATCGGATTCAGATAAATTATGTAAAGAGGCTCATGTCTCAAACTTTGAGCATGGCTATTGGGTTTGGCAGTCAATTTCTTCAACACTTCCCGCATTAATTGAGTGCCAAACGCATTGTACATAAAGACTACGTTCAGATTTTCCGGAAAATCATAGTTAGCTGCATCTTCGTTACAGACTTCGTATTTGCAGCATTTTATCTTGTCTTTGTTTATTTCCAAATTGCGTCTAGCGGCAAGACAGAGATTGGCATCTAGCTCAACCCCAATTACCTTTTTAAATCCAGAAAAAGCAGCGAGCAGCATAACTCGACCCTTGCCGGCTCCTAGGTCGAGAAACGAAGCATTGGAAATTTCCAAGCCGAGTTGGGAGCACTTGGCTATACATTGATTAACTATTGTAGGATTGGCGCCAAGGTATGGGCCAACGAACGTTTCCGGGCTGTCATTCGCAGGCTTATAATTCGCAAGTGCTGGCTTTGTATTCGTATTATTTGCCCAATCAAAAGTGAATTCATGAATTACGTAGCGCAGCGTATTAATTAAGCCACGTTTTTCTATGGATCGAATTAATAATTCAACTTTACCCATCCCGAGATCTCCTTAGAAATGGCAATATCAAAAAAGCTTGGATCAACATTGGCAGAATCAATCCATCTAGCAATGAAATGGTGACGGCTGCGCTTGTGGATACCCCCTCCTTTTCTAGCAACACGATATAAATAGACTCGCGCGTTCCTAATCCGGCCACAGATACTGGAAGCAGGGAAACAAGCGATGATGACGTGTATGCCAGACCGAGGTAAGCACCGTTTGAGGAAATTTGTAAGCCAGACCCCAAAAAACACAATGCCAGAAAGGAAAGCGCCAACATCAACAACGATATCGGCAGAAAAGTATTTGCAGCCAACACCCCATACTTATTTAGATTTTCAAAATTGTCGCTATAGCGAGGAAAGGCCAGTGCAAATCGCTTCGAGGATTTCTGAAATGTGTTAAAGACAATCCCAATTTTAGATAAGCCATAATAAAGCGCAAAGAACAGCGCTAGGAAAAGCGTTGCACTCCATTCAACTTGCCGTCCACGCCAAACAAAAAAGTACAGTCCGCCGACAGTGCTTGCAATTAAAAGTACTAAGAAATCAACTAAGCGCTCCATCAAAACGACACCCCACGCTTGTTTCCGGGTCAGCCCAAGCCTATTTAGATAAAATACCTTCGAGAACTCGCCTAGCCTCGCAGGGGTTACCATTCCATAGAACCCTGGTTCAATAACGCTTTGGTAAACCGCCTTCAAAGTCAATCGGTGGCCTATGTAACTTAAAAACCAACGCAAACGAACCATTTTAAGCAAGACTTGAACCAAAACGATGACGATATAGCCAAGCAAATAGTTCAGCTGAATATCCTTAAGCAACCGCCAGGCCGCCATCCATTCGATCTGCGATGCGATCAAGATAAACAGCAGAATCCCAATGATGCGAAACCAGCGGAAAGGAAATTTATTCACTAGTTTATCAACTCATTGTGGGTGCTTATATACTTAAAGTCATATTTAACCATCGGAGTGATCGCCTTTGGAAAGGCGGGTTGAAGTATGCCATGAGAGCAATTCTTTAAAACTTACTGCAAACAACATTGCAATTATCACAGCATGATGAGAGAAATATCGTGGGCTATCGTGGAGCGCGGATAGGAATATGGTTCTTGAGACAACAATAAGTATAATAATTTCAGGCAAGCCGACTAAAAATAATGGTCTCTTTCGCCAAATCATTACGACTAAGAAAGCCGTGCTAATTAGTATCAGCAGATGAATTAAATAAAATTGCGCTACATTTTTAGCCATTCGATTAGGTTCTGTTTCGACCACGTATTTGTCATATGGCCTTTTAATCATCGTCGCAAGGTTTGACGAGAATTGTGCTATTCCAATTTCTTGGTCGCCCTTTATGTTTTTCCTGTGGACTAACTTGTCGAATGCTACGCTTAGCCTCTGTAGGTCGCTGACCCAAAAGTTATTTTCGATAACAGTCTGTTTCTTGATGGATTGAAAATTCCACCAAGGCAGGACAACTATTGCCGCCACCAATGTCGTCACGAGGCATATTTGGATTGCGGTTTTGTATTTTCGTCTCAGAAAAAAATAAGCTAGCAGTAACGGTATCAGCCCATAAAAATCAGTCCGGGTAAGTGACGCTACGCCAAACAAAGCTCCAAGCATGGCGGATTTCAACAAAGTGTAGTTATCATTATGAACAATTTTGCTGGCCGCAATGACCACCCAAGTCAGTGTTAGCATTGCAAGCGTTTCAGAGAGTGTCCACGTAACAGATACCCAGATCGGAACCCATATAACTAATATTATTAACGATATGATCGCGTGGCCCCGATTAAACTTTAAAGTGCAGAATGAAATTGAAATCCAGGCGGCGACTAATAAAATTATGTTCCCCCAAAAAATACTAATCACACTTACGCCAAGCGCGCTGTATATGAAGGAATAGTACAACGGGACTATAGGGTAGGTCGAGAGCTCAACTATGTCGTATGCCTTAAACCCCAAACCTGCTGTGATAGATCTTGCGACAATGTCGTATGACCATGCGTCAGCCCTCAGCCGTAAGGCTTCGATTGGAAATGAATCAATTATGCCAACACCGGTCAAAATCATAACTCCTCCAACAATTGTTGCGGTGTTCAAGTAGAACGGCATCCCCCATGGCACATTTTCTTGTTTTTCCCGCTCAACCCGGAGCCTAGTCAGCCCTAGAATTAATACTCCCATTATTATGGAGCTGTATGCCACAAATCTTATATATCTATCAGGATTTGATAGGCCTTTTTCTAGTTCAAAGATGGAAATCTTTTTTATCTTCCACGACATCGGGTTGTTGGCTGTTTTTTCATAGGCCAGCCTGTTGTAACCAAGCAGCACAAAATCCGAGCTCTCCATTTGTTTACTCCAGCGGAAGCCAAGAGTGACTTCTTGAGCAACATTTTTCTGCCATGCAATTTCATCGGAATTTGCCAACTGCCAAACACGGTTGTCTTTTATCTTTGTTAATAAAATAGTCGCATATGTTCGATATCCAAGCCTCTCCAATTCTAGTTCTGCTGAAATTTTATATCGCTTACCGAGTTCGAAATTGAATCGATTGGCTTCAATTGTTAAGCGGCCATCGCCAATGACAAGTAGCTCATCGCCGACAAGCTCCACAGATTTAATGTTTCCAGCCGTTGAAATCCACCGCTGTCCAAGCGCTTCAGTCAAATTTACTGAAGTGTTGTATTTCTCATGACCCAATATTTGTTGATAGCTAAGCATCACCATCGTCGCCAACAGCATCAATGAGATAAGTGTAGCTATTGCTAACAGCTGGTAATTTTTACTTCTGATAGGTGGCATATAAAGCATTGTTCATGACTTACAAATCTGTCTTTTGACAAAGCATGTAATATTCGCATGCCAATCTCCTGCCTGCTGGGCTGTCTTTTATGAGGTCGTCAAAATATCTCAAAGGACTAAGTGCCCATCCAGCAAAAAAGCGACTCGCCGCATAGAGGAAGCGATTGGCAAAACTGGAACTGACTCCATCACGAGTAATCCGCCCCAAGGCACCCAAAGGGCCGACAGAGAGTCCCGCATCAATTTCAGTGAACGCCTTGGTACGCACGCGCAACCCTTCCAAGGTGTAGCGCTGGAAGTCGTGTGGATCGGCATGGAAGCCTTGTAGAAAAGGAACTTCCAAGTAGAGATAGCCACAAGGCTTAAGAACCCGTGCAGCTTCATTGATGACACGACGAGGATCCTGGACATGCTCCAAAACCGCTTGGTAAATGAGGCTGTCAATGCTGTTATCCTGAAACGGCAAACGATGGGCATCGCCAACCAGGGTAACGCTATCTCTGGGCAGGATGTTCATGTGATGCATGCTGGCGGATCAAATCGTGCTACTCTCCCAAAAGGCGATAGCCGCAAGTCGGTAAGGCTACCGGAACCTACATTTATCACGGTCGTGCCAGACCGAAATATGCGTGCCTGAGTCGATTCGATTCTGCCTTGCTCCATAATGTTGAGCGTTGGCATAGGCGGGTACAACGCTTTCATTAGGTGCCTTAACTGCACACCTTTCCGCCCTAGAACTTCCACCAAGTTATATCTTCCATATCCGCTGCTCACGTCATCGATCTCTGTGCGTTATCTTTTGCGACCTTCAGTAAAGATCAGAAAGCCGAGCTTCGACCACATCCAAGTGTACAGACTATCAGGAATCATTTCCTCGAAACGGCGTCGATAGCACGCCGGCACAAAGAACGAGAAGGCGCGCTTCTGCTCGAAGGCGATCTGCCGGGAGACCTCAAACGCGGGAAACAGTTCTTCGCGTATCTCCCGTGCAGTGTAATATTTCGACAATGGCGCGCCCGTCTGAGCCTTGCCGTCGGTATAGCGGTTATGTAAATCCTGCATGGACATGGTCAGCAGCTTGCCGCGCAGAATGCCGTAGCGCAGCACCACATTAATCCAGTTGTACAGTGAATTGCGGTGGTACAGCATGATACCAAGTCCGCCCCCGGGCCTTAGGACACGTGCAATTTCGTGTGCGCACTGCATTGTGTTGGGGCTGTGATGAATGACGCCCCAGCTCCAGACAAAATCAAAGTGACTGTCGGCGAAGGGCAGATGTTCGGCATCGGCCTCCCTTACCTCTGCGTGCAGCCCCTTTAATGCAAGCCGCCGCTGGGTCACTTTGATAGACATCGGCGCAAGATCGATTGAGGTTACTTGCGCACCCAAAAAGCACAGTGCTTCAGTATGTGCGCCCAGCCCGCAGCCGATTTCCAGCACTTTCTTGCCCGTCAGATTTTTCGGCATTAAGCCGGAAAATAGCAAGGCACCGCGCGGCTGCGCGAAATAGCCGTCACGTTCGAAATTACGATCGAATTTATCTAGCAGCGCGAGCAAATCTTCATCGGAAATGTTCTCCCTGAGGCCGAGATGGTCAACCTCGCCCGGATCTACGTAATCTTGAGGGTGGCTCGACCACCACTCCTTTGAAGCCTGCTTCAGTTTTTCGTTTGGACTCTCAACTGTTGTTACCATAAATCCTTCCTATTGTTGGAGCAGCTTCGAAAATTCTTTGTAACGATTATTCCAATCATAGCAACGCATTGCCTCGACCCTGCGTTTGGTCTCTTCAGGGCTACGCAGATGTATAGCTTTATTCAGTTGAGCGAGATGGTCTTCGATATTGCAGGCATAAAGCGCAAGCTCACCGGCCACAGCTCGGCACTCGTCGAGATCTGTCGATACCACTGGTAAGCCAGCACTCAAGACTTCAAATATCTTTATCGGGCACATGCTTTGCGTCAGTTCGTTAACAGCAAATGGCATCCAAAATGAATCCAATCCGGCAAGGAATTCAGGCAGAGACGCGCGAGACATCTCGCCAAAAAAGTGTACGTTATGGGGAAAAGATTCTCGATGCCCCATCCCCTGCCCTCCTGAAACGGGCCCGACAAAAACAAAGGTCCAGTCCGGACGCACTTGAGCAACCCGGATAACGAGCGCGGCGTCTAGCTTATGCAGCGCACCATAATAACCGATTTTTATACCTGGCAGAGCAAGGATTCTAGGATCTGGGCTAGCACTGCCACTGGCTACCGCGCCAAATAAAGCGATGTCCGTCCCATGGCGCAGCAGTTCAATCCGCTTGGCTGAATGCCTATACCGTTCGAATAAACGCGCGGAGGTCACGATGGTTACATCCGCATGCACAAGCATCGCGTGCGTCAGCTGGGCCAGCGAACGTGGAATTCCCGCCATTCCTTGCCACTCGTCTACCATATGAAAAACCGTTCGCGATAATCTCAACTCTCGAGTAATTGGAACTGCAAGAGGGTAGTAACTCAATAATACAGGTGCTTCGAAACTCAATTTGACTTGGGCTGCAATGAGGCGAGGCAGGAAAACACGCTGGTTGAACTGGTTTACCAATGGCCGATCAAATATTCCCCGCAAGGCGGGATGGTAAGGCAAGGGAACCAAGCCGGTCATGGCCCAGATGTTGTCGCCAACAGCCTCTACTCCCGCCTGAATGCGAGGCATCACTTGGCGCTTAAATTCCTCGAAATGACGAAGTATACTTATCGGATTTGCAGGTACCTCAACATAAAGAACCCTGTGGCCGTCCGCAGCTAAGCGCTCAATATAATGATGTTTTGAAGTTCGAAGCGTTGTGTCCCAGCGCTCACAGTAGGCGGCAATAACGTCCATGTCACACGACACATCTAGTTTTCAATGATCTGGCACAGAGGACACTAGAAAACATATAACTCACAAATATCATTACAAATCTTGGCATATATAATTGATTGCAAAACACGCATAAAATAGCCAGCGTGCCAATTGCAAGCGAGATATGCACTATCGCAAACCCACTTGATATATATGTGCTTTCTGTGACACAACCGTATAAATAATATACGGATAAAAACAATAATAAAACACCTGCCAAGCCAATCTCTAACAAAAACTGCAAGCCGCTGTCGGGTAAATAGCTGTATTTGTACTGAACCCCCTGAAATCCGGTGCCCATAAAGTTATTCTCATAACTAAGCCTTAAAGTTTTTATCATTCGGCAAATCCGATCTGCTCCAGAAGAATCGAGCTCTGAAGCAAAATCATATAGGAGGCTACCTTCTGCCTGATTGTCTTTTGCTTGGTTGTCTTTATAAATTAGATTAATTATTTCCTGTTTATGAGGTGCGCCGCTTATCGAATCGTAGGAGTTCCCTAACGTTCTATTGAAATCGTGAATTAAATTAGAAAGGCTTACTATAAAGGCGAAAAACATCATAAGCACCAACCTGTTACTGCCGCTGTTTTTATATAGATATATGACCAACACCAACGCAATCATGCAGCACTGATATGTTATCTCGATGCCTCTCTTTCCGCATGTCAGTATTGATACCGAGCCAATAAATACTGTAAATGCATAGAGCCACTGTTTTGATATTTCAATTGTTCGCACCCACGATTCCAACTGATGTAAATAGATTGCCATTATCATGGCAAATATAATAACTCCAAATCCCTCCATTCTGTCGCCTGCTGCAGCTTTCATATTAATAATTCCAAACTTGTTGAGCATTAATAATGCTATTGAGAGCAATGTGCCAATAAGGAGGGGGCTGGATACCTCGCTTATTTTTCGCTTCGTTGCAATTAAAGCAACAATTATTCCAACTACCACTGCCTGAAGAAGCTTTATCAGGTAGAGCGTCATTAGCAGGAGTTGGGGATTTGTATATTCACTTGCATTGGTGAATATTGATACTGCGGCTACCACAAAAATAATAGCAATTGATGCTGCCAATCGTTGTAATTTTAAGTTCTGAAACACCTGTTTTATCCTAGCGAAATATGTTTTCCTGTTTATTGCTAATACCATTGCTAGGATTACCGTAACAACGTCCATCAGCTTTGCCGGTACTTGTACTTCTTTTCTCTTAACAAGGGTGTCGCCCATCATGATGCTTGCATGACCTAGTACCTCTCCGTTTCCTTTAACTGTGGCGATGCTGTATTCGAAATCCAGCGCCGCCGACACTACAAATAAAAATAAAAAGGCTCCAAGCCAAGAAATCCCACTATTTACTTTGCCCATATATTCAACACCAGTATTTGCCAGCTCCTTAACCATGCGCTGCCTTTATGGTTATGTGGCTGTTCGTTGTTTATAAACTGGATTGCCTCTTTATCCAGCCCCAGTCTACTCCAGGTTTTCTCTGAAGAGTTTCGCGCCTTCAAGAACTCTGCACGCCTCATCCACTTGTTTATGGGAAGCGTGAATCCTCTTTTCTTGTTATCTATCAAATCAATTGGCATTGTTGGCACCGCCATCGATAGCGCTTTTTTTTGCCCGGCTTCTCTCCCCATTTTTTTGAGTTCTTCCGGGGTATTCAGCGTAGCTCTAATCAAATCCACATCCAGCAGAGGAAATCTCAATTCGAGCCCGCTTGCCATGCTCATCACATCGCCATCCTGCAGCAGTTTGTTGGCGCCGTATTGAGCGAGCTCCAGAATGCTGATGGCGGCAAACGCGTCCTCCGCCCTAGCCAACTGCCTTTCGACGTGGTTGATCCACTCCATTGGCATGCCCATCCGCCCCAGCGGTGGCTCATATCCTAGCAGTTGCTTACGTTGTGCATAAGAAAAAACGCTTCTGCGTACGAGGAACATGCTTAACAAGCTTAAGTCGGTTCGTAGCAGGCCCGCCAATTTACTGCGCGCAACGCTATCGCCATTGATGATTCTGGAAACCATTGTACGAATGGCCAGAGGCACAAACGCCAGGTTCTTCGCCATAGGGAGCTGCCTAAAGGAAGGATATCCACCAAACAACTCGTCCCCACCTACACCATGCATGGCAGTCTTCACGCCACACTCGGCGACTGCTTTGCTAATCTGGTACACATTCAAGCCGTCATCACTAGGTTGATCCATTGCCTGAAAATAGGCAGACAACCCTTTGTTGAACCCGGCTTCCGTCAAGTTAATCGTGTGATGATCCGTGCCCAGTCGTTCTGCAATCGCCGCGGCCCTGTCACCCTCTGACATTTCGCGAACTTCCGGAAAGCTCAGGGTAAATGTTTGTATCGGGCGATCAGATTGCCGCGAAGCCAAAGTCGCAATAGCGGTAGAATCAAAACCGCCCGACAGGAAGACGCCGATAGGAACATCCGAAACCAAATGCCTTCTCATGGATTCAGAAAGCCAGTAGGAAATCGACTCCAATCCGCCTTCCACCGGATCGGCATACCAATCCCAGTAACATTCTGGGTTACCTGTGTTGCCGTCACCATCCACCCACAGCATGTGGCCCGGTAGCAGGCTCTGAACGCCTCGATATATGCAAAGGGGCGCCTGGACTGATCCAAATGCCAGGTAGGAATCCAAGGCTTGTGGGTTGATGCTACCATCGACCAACTCCGCTTGGACTAGCGCTCTGGCTTCGGAGGCGCAGGCGAAGCACTCCCTTGAGGCAGCAAAGTATAGCGGCTTGATGCCACACGGGTCACGAGCAATCAGAATCCGCTGTTGCCGAGCATCCCAAATCGCAAATGCGAACATCCCACGTAGCCTGCATAAAAACTCGCCTGGGCTGAAGTATTTGTAAGCTTTGAGCAGTACCTCCGTGTCGCTTGAGCTGGCAAAACGCTCGCCCCTCAATTCGAGTTCCTTGGCCAATTCCTTGTGGTTATAGATTTCACCGTTGAACACGATGACATTTCCGGTACTGACATCAACCATAGGCTGATGACCATTCGGCGTAAGATCCAGAATCGACAGGCGTCGATGCGCCAGCCCAAGCGTCAGGCCCGCATTGGTTTTTAGCGTATAACTTCCTTGGTCGTCAGGCCCACGGTGCGCCAGCGCGACGTCAAGGGCCATCAACGCTCCCGTGACTTGTAGTTCTGATGGCCCTAAGGCTAGACTAATTCCGCACATGTGATTTGTTTATCCGGCTAGCAAATATTATTCCCATTGCCAGGAATTGTCCCCGCTCCACTTTGTGGAGCTGCATGGGCTATAAATCAAACTTAGCTTGTCGCGCTTATCGTGTATTCGGCAAAATCCAATTTTTTGAGAACTATTTTTCCGAGTTTGCTCGTGCCACGATAAATATTCCACCCGCTTTATCATTATCTGGAACCAATACGTCCAATTTTGTTAGCATGAATAGAGGCCAAAACAACATAGCTTTAAGAACGATAGAATGGCGCAGGCTTCGATCGGCGACCCAAGCCATGCGTCCGAACATTTTGAAAAACTGCCTGGTTTCCAGAATCTGAAATCCTGCCGATTCGAGCATGGCGTGCAATTGCTGTTCCGTATAACCGATGCGCACGTGATCGAAACTATTTTCAACGCGCGCTGCAAATGGCGACACGCGCGGAACCGACAGGAGAAGAATTCCACCAGGTCGTGTCAGCGCACGTAGCGTTATTACTGCGCTTGTATCATCCGGTATATGTTCCAACACCTCCGAGCAAAGCACCATATCCGCCAATCGGGTTGCCTGAGCCAATTTGGTCAAATCGGCAATTTGCAAACTTGCATTCGCCAGACTGGCTTCTCGCACATAGCGCTCCACACGAGACACCTTGTCTTGATTAAGCTCAATAGCGTGAACGGTATAGCCGCGTGCCGCAAACTCTAGGCTATACAAGCCATTGCCTGACCCGGCATCGATGATGGTTTGCGGTCGATGGTTTCGTGCTTCCTTTAGGATCAAGCTTGCGCGAATGCGCAACCCAATGTGAGGTACGCCCACAATACTTAATGCGGCACGGGTCAAGGCGGTATTGCGCATGATTACGCTTTGGCTATCGGCAGCATCCAGCCGGAATTCGCTTAATTTTCGCAATATGCTTCCGAAAACCATTTTTTCCTATCGCTAACGCCTTGCGTTAAAACAATGTTGAGATGCTGCGTGTATGCTCAACGCAGCAGCAAGAGGCATCAGGGAATACAGGAAGCGGAAATTCTGCACATCCAGATCAATCAACGCATAAAAAAAGCAAGCGCCCCACGACAAAAACATCCAGCGCATCGAGCGCTCCTGACAAAGCACGCCCCAGATCCGTCCCAAAAACAGGCCCATCAGACCAAACCAGGCAGTGAAACCAAGCAAGCCGACCTCGGCCAGCAATGTCAAATAAGTGCTTTGCGCCATAGTGAAGGGATAGTTCTTAAAATAACTTTGGATATCAACCCCGACGGCTGCGACCCATGCATGCTCGTATTGGTAGATACCTATCCCAAACAAAGGTTGTGAAAGCCAGGCCTTCAGTGCAACTAACTTCATCAGGAAATAAGAGCTATAGGTAATACCACTATCTAGCGAAAAACGGCACATTGTTGGATCGCCGTACCAACCAAAATATTGCGACTGTCTTTCGATTGTATATTCCGCACCGCAGTCCAGCGCCAGATGTTCCATATCGATGTGCCAAACTGTCAGCACTTGAATCGCGAGGGCCGCCATCAGCATGGGGATTGCCATCAGCGAGATCCATTTCGAACGATTGGAAGAAAGCGCTGCTACCCCCAAAATGACGGCGGCGACGGCTACCAAACCCGCCCTGCCCAGCGTCAGCAAGCCACAGACGATGGACAACACCACGGCAAGCCACCAAACGCGCGACGAAATCAAGGATTTGCCCAACATCAGCAATAAGGACAAGACCAATAAATACATGCCAAAGAGCTTGGATGTAGGCTGCATGGGGCCGTTCAGACGCACCACCCGCCCCAGATATGGGAAACTTTCACGGATTTGCGCGAAATCGCTCGAATAACCGAAAAAAAGAGCCGCAATATAGTAGCCGATGGACAGCACCATAAATCCAATCGACACATAGACAAGAACGCGAAAAACCGTTGTGATGGCAAACATCGAGCTCAACGCCAGTGTGAAAAAGATGAGCAGCCCCACAAGATACCCGAACTTTGCCAAATCCAACAAGCGGGGCGAATATCCCGCACCAACCCCCCCGAGAAGAAAAGACACCACCAATAACGCGGCAACGACGAAAACGGCACGGTGCTCCAACATGCTGGCGCGAAGGTTGCCGGAGCGAACCGCGCCCCATAGCCACCACACCATCCACAGCAGCATAAAAGGGAAAAGCACGTCTGCAATTTGCAGCGATCCAAGCCCATGCGACAAGACAGGCTTGAGCGGGTTCTGCAGCATGAGCGGCTGAAGCAATATATAGAGGGCCGCCAGGAATATCCCAACCTTTTGCTTGTCTGGCAGGGTCACTTTTTGACCAATCGGAGGATTGTTGTTTCTTCTGGATATGGCAAGGCTGGTGCCAAGCCCTTGTACCTCTGGGCATCAAGGCCACTCGCCGCAATGGCTGATCTATATCTTTTCCGATCGCTATTATCGAACAAAATGATGCCGTCTGCATTGAGATGTTTGACGGCCTCACTTAAACAGGAAGATCGCGCCCGACCATCCACAACAATCAAATCGAAGGGACCTCCGGCATTCCTTATTGCGGACACGTAAGTTGAAAAATCATATTCCTCGTATCCCTTGCGGCCCGAAGGGCAAACGGCCTTACCTGCTTTGCACGGGACAGGCACCACCAAAACACCCGTGACATTTCCCGCGCTCAAAGTCAGTTGATCAACAACCGAGAAAAATCCGGCATCATGCTCCACATAGGCAACGTGGCGCGCGCGCTTCGATAGCCAAACCGTGCTGGCACCCGGTCCATACTCAAACACGCTCGCCATCCCGCCACGCTGCCGCAATAATTCCTCGACTTGACGCGTGGCCGCGAATGTCCACCACGGAATATCCAACCTTGCCATGTCAGCCGCATCGTAAATCGAGAATAAGCTCCTTAGGTATAACAACAAAGGCCGGTCGCCACGCCTTTCAAGCCATTCAAGCAATCCCATCTTGCCGGCAACAATGCGCAAAACACGCACAATCAAAACGTATAATCGCTGCATTATATGCTTGTTTTTTCCGAAATAACCAGTGGCCGCTTAAGATCCTTATTCATTAGCCACAACACACCCCCGGGCATGGATGAGACCAACACCAACACTCCCGCCATCACGGACATGGCAATGGCACTGGCTTTATCGACATTAACAAATCCAAAGAAGTAAATCATGGCTACCTCCCTTGCCCCCCACCCTGCAAATGATAATGGGAACGATTTGGCAAGAAACACAATAGGACCAAGAGTAAGGTAGACACAAAAATCAATAGGCACGCCAAGCGCACCACCGATTGCCGCCATTGCAAACATGTTGAATAAAAGGGCAATTAACGACCATGTCAGGTGCATTCCTGTTGCCGGCCAACTCAAGAAACCCTCCCCAAGGTTGCGCAAAACCTCATTGATTCTCGAAAACACAGGCCGCCCTATAGCGCTTTCCCCGCCAATACGTGGGCGATATCTACCTGCCCACGCCAGCAATAACAATATCACTGCTCCAACAGCACAGCCCATGGATATCGTTATCAAGATTTGTTTTTGGCTTGGGAACAACAACCAATAAACTGGTGTCAAACAGGCAACGATGATGATTGCCCCCACAAAGCCGGAGGCGCGATCAATAAACACCGTCATGAAAGAGCGTAGCTTCTGGCCCGTGTTCCTTGCCAACACCCAAATGCGGTAAACATCCCCACCATAGCCGCCACCAACCAAAAATTGACTAAAAAATCCCCCGACAAAAAATATGCGGATGCAAAAGCGTAAGGTGGAGACACAGCCAAGTGCGACGTTTATTCCGTGCCATCGTATGCCCCCAACCACGAAAGTCATCGCGTAAAAAACCACTGCCGCACCCAAGAGCAAAGGATCTGCCTGAAGTACGATCATCCATAGGGCCTTCAGTTCAATATTAATAAATACGGCATACAAGAGGGTCGCAGTGAATATTAACTTTGCCGTGAAGAGCGCCGCCCTCATTGGCAGCAACAACTTTTAGCAGCCACTTCACGGCTGCTCATGAAAATTCCGCCGAATGACTTTGGCATGCGGCTTGTCTCTTGCCCTTTTATGAAAAAGTGCCAACTGCAGTTGCGATAATAAGCCGAATAATACAATCTGAACCCCAACAACTACAAGCAACACCGAAAGCAATAATAGCGGTCTCGTGCCAATTGGTTGGCCCATAAACCACAAAACTGTCAAGTATGCACCACTCAGAAATCCCATCGCAGATAGTGTGGCACCGAGAACCCCATAAAAATGCAGCGGCCGTTGCTGGTAGGAATTCAGAAAATAAACTGTCAACAAATCCAAAACACCTTTGATAAAACGACTCGCGCCATATTTGCTGACTCCATACTTGCGCGGTTGATGCTCCACCTCTACCTCACCAATCCGAAATCCTCGATTTGCTGCAAGTGCAGGAATGAAGCGATGGAAATCTCCGTACACATGTATTTCATCCCAGACTTCCCTGCGGTAGGCCTTAAGTCCGCAATTGATGTCTTTCAGAGGTGAGCACAACACCTTCCTGACTAGCCAGTTGAAAACTTGGGATGGAAGCTTTTTCCCAAAAAATGGATCCTGACGGCTTCTCTTCCAACCGGACACAACATCGCACCCTTGGTCAATCAAATGCACTAAATTGGGGATTTCCTCAGGCTGATCTTGAAGATCGGCGTCTATAGTTACAATTATCTCAGAATCTGCTTGCTTAATACCCTCAGACAATGCCTCGCTTTTCCCAAGATTCCTACGGAAGCGAATAAAAACGATCGAATCCAATGTTACCGCCTTATATGCAGATACTACTTCCTGTGTGTTGTCCGCGCTTCCATCATCTACGAGGATTACTTGCATCCTGTACTGGTTCGCAGCTGCTACAACCTCAAGCCGTGAAAATAGCTCGGGCAAACTACCGGCCTCATTCAAAGCAGGTATCACAACAGACAAATCACGCATACTTTTTTTAGTTATCTTTTGCAAAGTAAAAGGTTGTCTAATTTTTTGATTGTTCTTATGTGATGGTCGAATAATCCAAATAAGTCTCTATTTTCCCGCTCCCCACTCAAAAAAGCAGATAGGGCATGATCAAAACGATACGCACCGAATGGATTTATTTCTGATGTGCCAGATGTGGAGTGCGACATTGTGTGCTCAATAAAAAGCAACACATCTTCTGTTAGTTGTTCGACCCAAGTTTCAAGTGCTCTTTTGGGGTCAAATGCCTGATCTAAGGAGTTGCTGTAAACCACAGAATAGGCACCTATCCACTTCGAATTACGCTTATGAAAGTCCCATTGTACTGTTTGAGGAAAACGGATGGCGGTATCCGATATTTCTGTGCCAATTACAGTGCATTTAAGCAACCTACTCAACACGGCTTGCTCAAAACCTCTGCGTGTACCGTGGCAAATTCCCGCTTTTACTTTCTTAACATGAGTCCTTACATATTCTGAAATTAAGCCCAAAGTTTTTTCATCAGCCCATATTTTGTCTAATTTTCTGTTATTATGATAAACTTGAATATCGCGGTATTTATCAAACCCAGCTACACCATAGTCATGCTGATAGTACAGCTGCAGATTTTTTTGCCTCACAATTTCTAGTCCTTACCTTCGCAGCAATTTATTCGCCGTGTTAATAAGAAGCTTCATAAAGACTGTCTTTTTTCCCAAATATCATCGATATTCCAACTTTTATATACACAGTTGGCTCATAAGCGATATTGTTTCTCGCTTTGGAAATATCGGCTAAAGAATGACGAATGTCACCTTTTCTACATTTCAAGTAGCATTTTCTTGATGCTTGAGTTCTTGTTTTAGGAGGTAAGCTTTGACTATTGTTAATTGTTGAATTAATCAACCCGTGCAGCTCATTCAACGAAGTACGTGCACCACAGGCGACATTATAAATCTGATTCAGGGCTTTTTTATTTTGTACTGTTCCTGCGAGAATGTTGGCCTGCACAGCGTTATCCACATAACAGAAATCCCGGCTGGTTTTCCCATCGCCGTAAATCTGCACCGACTCACCTTTCTTGATTGCGGCGATCCACCGCGGGATTACGGCTGCGTAGGGCCCATTGGGATCCTGACGTGGCCCGAACACATTAAAGTACCGCAAACCTATAGTCTCCAGTCCGTAACATCTCCCAAAAACCCCAGCATACAGCTCGTTCGCGTATTTGGAAACGGCGTACGGAGAAAGCTGCCTGCCGATCCTGTCTTCCCGTTTTGGTAAAACAGGGCTGTCGCCATAGACGGAACTCGAAGAAGCATACACAAAACGCCTCACCCCCGCATCTCGAGTCGCGATCAGCAAGTTAACAAATCCCGTTACGTTTACCTCATGGGTTCTCAACGGATTCTTAATAGAGCGAGGTACACTGCCCAAGGCGGCTTGGTGGAGAACGATGTCAACAGAGTGGGCAGTGCGCCTTGGGCGGTTAGCGGTAACCTTCAAGTTCTCGCTTGCGGCCATCTGCCCACTACCCAACTTGGGCATTTTTAAGCCGAAAGCCTTATAACAGTCCTTTAGCTTGCGAATGTCTCCCCGGATAAAATGAAAACGTTTCCAGGCTGTTTCCCCAACAGATTTGCGGACAAGATCCAAGTTCCTTCGATGCCCAGTAGTAAAGTTATCGAGCCCGACCACCTTTTGATTTAGTCTCAGCAATGTCTCAATTAGGTGAGACCCAATAAAGCCGGCGCAACCCGTCACGAGCCAAGTCCGCTGCTGACGTAGCATCTTTCTTTTAACGGATTCGTAATATGGATTTTTCAAGATCGAAATTTAGGATGCAGTGGGCTGTTAGCAGTTAGCCGTGACTCCGAACTACTGCCCAAAGCTAACTGCATACTCACCACTAACAACTAAGCCTGAAAATAAGCCTTTGGCCGATTAACAGGCAAAACGCAATTTCTCGTATCTACCAACGGTACCTTCAACTTGGAAAAGTCATGAGTTTTGAACGGGCCGTGAGCTGTGGAAATGAGAAGCATATCGCATGAGGTCCCGATCGGGACTGATTTTCGACCAGCTAGGTGGGAATGCTCTCGGCTTGGCCTGATCGCCGGAACATAGGGGTCGTGGTAATATACCTTCGCGCCTTTTTCTTCTAGTTTTTCGATCAGAACATAGCTAGGGCTTTCGCGGTCGTCATCCACATCTGCCTTGTAGGCCAATCCAAGCAACAGGATTTTTGAGCCCTTGATCGGCTTGCCCACGGTGTTCAGCGCCTCCCCCACCTTGGCCACCACGTTATCCGGCATAGCGGTATTGATT
>Ga0187845_1000189_pt1 | contig 35946 bp, 34 predicted proteins | sample SpaLakP09_SKY_68_FD_134515 | JGI IMG/M metagenome (GOLD analysis project Ga0187845, IMG submission 134515) | Oligotrophic lake water microbial communities from Sparkling Lake, Wisconsin, USA - SP09_SKY_68 | ecosystem: Environmental > Aquatic > Freshwater > Lake | place: USA: Sparkling Lake... | reverse complement strand
GGCCCAGGCCTGGGCCTCGTCCTCGGTGGTCAGAATGCCGTTGCCGATGACCAGTCCCTTCAGCCCGAGGTTGCTCAGGGCGGCGGCGGACTGATCCGAAACGATCTCGAAATGGTAGGTCTCGCCACGGATCACGCAGCCCAGGGCCACATAGCCGTCATAGCGGGGCGCGGTCGGGAACCGGCCGGCTTCCTCGGCAAGCGCGATGGCGGTCGGGACCTCAAGGGCGCCGGGCACCGAGACGACGTCAAAATCGGCACCCCGCGCGCGCAGGGCATCCTTCGCCCCTTCCAGCAGGGCGTCAGCCAGGTCGTCATAGAAGCGCGCCTCAACGATGAGGATGCGCCAGGGATCCCTTACGATTGGTCTTCTCCGTCCATGTCGCGCCAGCCGACGATGCGCAGGCCATAGCCCTCAAGCGCGGCGGGGTTGGGGCGGGTCGAGCTCATTACGATCATGTCGCGCACGCCGAGATCCAGCAGGATCTGGGCGCCGACGCCATAGTTGCGGATCGAGCGATCAATGGCCGCCGGCTTCTCGACCCCGGCCAGCCGTTCGGCGAGGCCGTGCAGATCGGGGTCGCGCAGGAAGACGGTGACGCCGGCCCCGTCGGTGCGACTGATCGACTCCAGCGCCCGGGGCACATAGTTCTGTCGCGCCTCGACATGACCGAGGATATCGGCGGCGAAATCCACCTGGTGCATCCGCACCAGCGTCGGCTTGCCCGCTTCGATCTTGCCCTTCACCAGGGCGATGTGTTCAGCACCCTCGATGGTGTTCCGGTACAACATCAGCCGGAACGGCCCGCCGTGGATGCTCTCGAACGGCGTGTCCATCACACGTTCGACATAGCGTTCGGTGCGGCGGCGATAGGCGATCAGGTCGGCGATGGTGCCGATCTTCAGCCCGTGCAGCTGGGCGAAGGCGACCAGATCGGGCATCCGCGCCATCGAGCCGTCGTCGTTCATGATCTCGCAGATGACACCGGCCGGCGTCAGGCCGGCCATGCGGCTGATGTCGACCGCCGCCTCGGTGTGGCCCGTGCGGACCAGAACCCCGCCGTCGCGGGCGACCAGCGGGAAGACGTGACCCGGCGAGACGATGTCGTCCGCGCCCCGGGTCGGATCCGCCGCCACCTGGACGGTGCGCGCCCGGTCGGCGGCGCTGATTCCCGTGGTGACGCCCTCACGGGCCTCGATCGAGACGGTGAAGGCCGTGCCCATGCTTTCGCGATTCTCGGCGGCCATGGGCGGCAGGCGCAGCTGGCGGGCGCGGTCGGCCGTGATGGCGAGGCAGATCAGGCCGCGGGCGTGACGGGCCATGAAATTGATCTGGTCCGGCGTCGCGAACTGGGCCGGAATGATGATGTCGCCCTCGTTCTCCCGGTCCTCGGCGTCGACCAGGATGTAGGGCTTGCCGTTGCGGGCGTCCTCGAGGATGTCCTCGATGGGGCTGATCGGGCTGTCGTTCATGTTTGCGGCCAGTTGCATCACGCCGTCTCCTGCCACCGCGCGAGGTATCGCGCCAGCATGTCGATCTCGAGATTGACCGCGTCGTCGGCTTTCAGCCCGCCCAGCGTGGTCGCTTCCCAGGTGTGGGGAATGATATTGAGCCCGAAGGTCTGCCCGTGGACGGCGTTCACCGTCAGCGACACGCCATCGACCGTGATCGAGCCCTTGGCGGCGATATAGCGATGCAGCGGCGCAGGGGCCTCGATATCGATCCGGTGTGAACCGCCCTCCGGCGTCACCGACACGACCCGGCCGAGGCCGTCCACATGGCCCGAGACGATATGGCCGCCCAGTTCATCGCCCAGCTTCGCGGCCCTCTCCAGATTGACCGCATCGCCTTCGCGCCAGCCGCCCAGCGTCGTCTTCGACAGGGTCTCGCCCGAGACCTCGACCGCGAACCAGCCGGGGCCCTTTTCGGTCACCGTCAGGCAGCAGCCGGCGTGGCTGATCGAGGCACCGAGGTCGATGCCGGCCGTGTCCCAGGCGGTCTCGATTTCATAGCGCCGGTCGCGCTCGGTCTGGCGGACCGAACGGACGCGGCCGATGTCTGTGACGATACCGGTGAACATGGGGTCAGGAGACTCTCTCGTAGCGTTCCCACAGGTCGTCACCACAGGGCTCGACCGCAAGGCGCCGGAAACGCGGGGCGTCGGAAAGTCGCGACAGGGCGAGCGCCGCCACGCAGGGCCGCCCCTCCCCGCCCAGCAGGATCGGGGCCCGGAACCATTCGAGCCGGTCAACCAGACCGGCGCGCAGGAAGCTGGCGGCGACCTCGCCGCCCCCCTCGATCAGGACCGACGCGACACCGCGCCGCTTCAGGGCCGACAGGCTGGCGGCAGCGGACGGACGGCCCTCCTCTGCCCCGACGCACTCAACCACGGCACCACCGACGGGCACGGGTTCAGTGACGGTGAGAATGAGGCTGTCTCCGCCGGTCGCCACCTTCGCCGTCACCGGGGTCCGCAGGCGGCTGTCCAGCACGACCCGCAGGGGCTGATCCACGGGTCGGCCCGGCAGGCGGGCGGTCAGCTCGGGGTCGTCCGCCAGCACCGTCCCGACGCCGACGAGGATGGCGTCATGGGCGGCGCGCAGCCGATGGCCTTCCAGCCGCGCCGCCTCGCCGGTAATCCACTGGCTCTCTCCGGACGCGGTGGCGATCCGGCCGTCCAGCGAGGTGGCCAGTTTCAGGGTGACGCGAACCCTCTGGCTCGAGGCGGCCATCAGCTTTCGTCCAGACCCTCATCGCCAAGGAACCGGGCGAAGTCGCCGGTATGGCGGAAATCCTTGTAGACCGAGGCGTAGCGGACATAGGCGACCTCATCGACCGACTTGAGCGCCTTCATGATGAAGTCGCCGACGGTCGAGGACGGGATTTCCGTCTCACCCAGGCTTTCCAGCTGGCGGGTGATCCGGCTGACCAGCTGCTCGATCTGCTCGGCCTGGACCGGGCGTTTGCGCAGGGCGACGTTGAGCGACCGCTCCAGCTTGTCGCGGTCGAACGGCGCGCGGCGACCATTGCGCTTGAGGATCATCAGTTCGCGCAGCTGCACGCGTTCGAAGGTGGTGAAGCGCCCGCTGCACTGCGGGCAGGACCGGCGGCGTCGGATGGCGGCGCCGTCATCCGACGGGCGGCTGTCCTTCACCTGGGTATCCTGATGTCCGCAGAAAGGGCATTTCATCAGCGACTTATCCGTAAATCGGGAAGCGGCGCGTGAGCTCGCGCACTTCGCCGGCAACGCGTTCTGACACGCCGGCGTCGGCCTCGTCCGTGCCCTTCATCGAGTCGATCACATCGGCGATCCAATGGCCGACCTGCTGGAACTCGCCAACGCCGAAGCCGCGGGTCGTGCCCGCCGGGGTGCCCAGACGGACGCCGGAGGTCACGGTGAAGGGCGCGGTGTCGAACGGCACGCCGTTCTTGTTGCAGGTCATCAGGGCGTGTTCGAGGGCGGCCTCGGTGGCTTTGCCGGTCACACCCTTGGGTCGCAGGTCGACCAGCATCAGATGGGTGTCCGTGCCGCCCGAGACGATGGCCGCGCCACGCTCGACCAGCACGGCCGCCATGGCCCGGGCATTGTCCACGACCTGCCGCGCATAGAGTTTGAACTCGGGCTTCAGCGCCTCGCCGAAGGCCACGGCCTTGGCGGCGATGACATGCTCCAGCGGCCCGCCCTGGAGGCCCGGGAAGACGGCGGAATTGATCTTCTTGCCCAGTTCGATGTCGTTCGACAGCACCATGCCGCCGCGCGGGCCGCGCAGGGTCTTGTGCGTCGTGGTGGTGACGACATGGGCATGCGGCAGGGGGTCGGGATAGACTCCGCCGGCGATCAGGCCCGCATAGTGGGCCATGTCGACCATCAGATAGGCTCCGACGCTGTCGGCGATCTCGCGGAAGCGCTTGAAGTCGATGGGACGGCTGTAGGCGCTGGCCCCGGCGATGATCAGTATCGGCTTCTCGCGTTCGGCCATCTCGGCGACGTTGTCATAGTCGATCAGGCAGTCGCCCTGCCGCACCGTATAGGTCACCGGCCGGAACCATTTGCCCGACTGGTTGGCGGGCGAGCCGTGGGTCAGGTGGCCGCCGGCGGCGAGATCCATGCCGAGGAAGGTGTCGCCCGGCTGCAGCAGGGCCTGGAAGACCGCCTGATTGGCCTGGGCGCCGGAGGGGGGCTGGACGTTGGCGAAGGCGCAGCCGAACAGCGCCTTGGCGCGCTCGCGGGCCAGGTTCTCGGTGACGTCGACATATTCGCAGCCGCCATAGTAGCGCCGCCCGGGATAGCCTTCGGCGTATTTGTTGGTCAGGACAGAGCCCTGCGCCTCCAGCACCGCCTTCGAGACGATGTTCTCGGAGGCGATCAGTTCGATCTGCTCCTTCTGACGGCCCAGTTCGCCCTGGATCCCGCCGAAGATGTCGGGATCAGCCTCAGCGAGGCTCTTCGAGAAATAGGCGTCGTGGGTGAAGGCGGTCACGAAGGAGCCCCGATACTAGAGTTGCGCCGAAACAGGCGACTCCTCTACGCCCCCGGCCGACCGACCACAACATCTGGTGGGTCAGCGCGACGCCAGCGCCTTCTTGAGCTTGGCAATCGCCAACCGCTCGACCGCCTTTGGCTCATGCGCCGGGCCGATGGCGACCGCTTCGACAGCGGTTGCCACATGCACAGCACAGCATTTCAGATAGAGGCCCTGACGGGTGGTCTCGACAATGATCTCGCCGATGTCCTCAGGCGACGGCAGGGAGGCGCGCCACATTGCAGTGGGTCCACAGGGCGTCCATGGCGCGGACGAGGTCGTCCATCATGGCGTCGGTGTGGTTGGGCGACGGGGTGAAGCGCAGCCGCTCGGTGCCCTTGGGCACGGTCGGGTAGTTGATCGGCTGGACATAGACGCCGTGCTCTTCCAGCAGCATGTCCGAGATCATCTTGGCGTGGACCGGATTGCCGACGAACACCGGCACGATGTGGCTGACCGACTCCATCACCGGGATGCCCGCGGCCCGGAGGCGGGCCTTGAGCGTGGCGGCGCGCTCCTGGTGGGCGTCGCGCAGCTCCGGATGGGCCTTGAGCCAGCGCACCGAGGCCAGGGCCCCGGCGGTCAGGGCCGGCGGCAGGCTGGTGGTGAAGATGAAGCCCGCGGCCCAGCTGCGCACCGCATCGATGATCACCGCATCGGCGGCGATATAGCCGCCCATGACGCCGATGGCCTTGCCGAGGGTGCATTCGACGATGTCGATCCCGTCCAGCACCCCGTCGCGCTCGGCCACGCCCGCGCCGGTCGCGCCGTACAGGCCGACCGCATGGACCTCGTCGAGATAGGTCAGGGCATTGTACTGGCGGGCCAGGGCGATGGTGCCGGCGAGGTCGGCGATGTCGCCGTCCATCGAATAGACGCTCTCGAAGGCGATCAGCTTGGGCGCATCGGCCGGCGCGTCGCGCAGCAGGGCCTCGAGGTGTTCCAGATCGTTGTGGGCGAAGATGTGCCGCTCGCAGCCGCCGTTGCGGATGCCGGCGATCATGGAGGCGTGGTTCAGGCTGTCGGAGAAGATGATCAGCCCCGGCAGGATACGCTGCAGGGTGGTCAGGGTCGCCTCATTGGCCACATAGCCCGAGGTGAACAGCAGGGCCGCTTCCTTCTGGTGCCAGCTGGCCAGCTCCGCCTCCAGATCGACCGCCGACCGGGTCGTGCCCGAGATGTTGCGCGTGCCGCCGGCACCGGCGCCGACCGTATCGATCTCGGTCTGCATGGCCTCCAGCACCGCCGGATGCTGGCCCATGCCGAGATAGTCGTTCGAGCACCAGACGACGACGTCCTGCTCGGTCCCGTCCTCGCGACGCCGCTTCGCCAGCGGGAACTCACCGCGCACGCGCTTGAGGTCCGCAAAGACGCGATAGCGCCCCTCGCCCTTGACCTGCTCAACAGCGGTCTGGAATGCGGCCTGGTAGTCGAACAAGCGGAGTGGCCCCGAACGTCGCGAAAACAATGATCGGGTGATGCGCCGATCGGGCCGATTTGTCCATGAATCGGACCGGACAAAAGGCCGCAAGCCCTTAATTGATAACAGTTCTCAATCTCGCCGGATCGCGGTCAGCAGGCTCCGCCATCCCGACCCGGCAGAGCCTAGCCCTTCGGGAGCTCGTCCAGCTGGCCCCGCAGCATCTGCAGAATGGCCGAGAAGTCGCGACCACCGTAGCCGAGGCCGTTGAACATCTGGAACAGGGCCTCGGTCTGGGCCCCCAGGGGCGTCGAGGCCCCCACCTTGGCCGCCGCATCCTGGGCCAGTTTCAGGTCCTTGAGCATCATCGCCGTGGCGAAGCCGCCGTCGTAGTTGCGGTTCGACGGCGCGGTCGGCACCGGGCCGGGCCAGGGGTAGTAGGTTGTGGTTGACCAGCTCTGGCCCGACGACTTGGCGACGATGTCGAACATCTTCACCGGGTCCAGCCCCAGCTTCTCGGCCAGACCGATCGCCTCGCAGGTGCCCAGCATGGTGATGCCGAGGATCATGTTGTTGCAGATCTTGGCCGCCTGCCCCGCCCCGTGGTCCCCGGCGCGGAAGGTGGCCCGGCTCATCGGCTCGAGCGCCGCCTCGATGCGGGCAAAGTCGGGCTCGTCGCAGCCGACCATGAAGGCCAGGGTCCCGGCGTCCGCTGCCATGGTTCCGCCCGACACCGGCGTGTCGGCGAAGGCGTAGCCGGCGTCCTTGGCCAGGCCGGCCACCTTGCGCGCGGTGTCGACGTCGATGGTCGAACAATCCAGCAGCAGCGCCGAGGTCGGCGCCGCGCCGATGATCTGTTCCGAATAGACCTTCAGCACATGCGGGCCCGCCGGCAGCATGGTGATGACGACGTCCGCGTCCTTGACCGCTTCAGCGACCGACCCGACCGGTACGCAGCCCGCGGCGGCGGCACGATCCAGGGCGGCCTGCGACAGATCGAAGGCGGCCACGGCGTGACCGGCCTTCGCCTGGTTGGCGGCCATGCCCCCGCCCATGTTGCCGAGGCCGATGAAGGCGATCCTGTGGGTCATGGCGTACGCTCCCTGTTGGTTTTCGGGAGGGTTAGCCGGTCGCCCGCCCGGTCGCCAGCGGCGCCGGGCAGTTTTTCGATCAGGCCGGCTTCTTGAAGCGCAGCATGAACTGGCTGGTACGGCCACGGATCGAGCCGTCGAAGACATTGGCCGTCAGCGGGTCGGCGGCGTTGGCCAGGAGGTTGCTCTCGCCGTCCAGCACGAAGCCGGCCGCCAGCACCTCGCGCTTGACCGCCTCGATGTCGATCCGGTGCACCGTATTGGAGGCCGTCAGGGGCGATCCCGCCACGGCATGGTGGTCGATCACGACATAGAGGCCGCCCGGCTTCAACGCCTGGAACACGGCCGCATTGACCCGCGAGGCGGTGTCCGCCGGGGCGATGCTGAGGTGAAGGTCGTGGTAGTTCTGGGCGGTGAAGACCAGATCCAGTCCGGTCGGGAACGCCGGCGCAGCGATCGGCGACCGGATGCCGTCGACATTGGCCAGGCCGTCCACGGCCGCGAGGCTGTCTCCATAGCTGGCCTGGAACGCGATGAACTCGGCCGGCTGCCAGGCCGTGACACGGCCGCGTGGCCCGACGGCGGCGGAGAAGACGCGGGTGAAATAGCCGCCGCCGATGATCATGTCGGCGATCTTCTGGCCGGGCCGGACATCGGCAAAGGCCAGGGTTTCGGCGGTATGGCGCGCCTCATCGCGGGCCCTGTCGTCGGCGGGCCGCGAGGGCTCGGCCAGCACAGCGGCGTAGTCCGCCAGTGTCGGGGCGGGCGTCGCGCCCATACCGCCCATACAGCCCATCGACGCCAGGCTCATCGACGCGACGGCGGCCAGAATCACGGAACGGCGCATGGTGATGTCTCCCAGGGCGCCGCGCGGGCGCTGACGGCGCAGCCTAGACCGAACGACGGTCGTCGTCAGCCGGGTTTGCGGAAGCGGTAGACGAACCGGTCGGAGCGACCGCGAATGCTCGCATCGAAGACGCTCAGGCTGTGGTCATCCGCCGGCATGCGCACGGCGTCGGTTTCACCGTCGAAGATGAAGCCGGCGGCCTCGACCTGACGCCGCAGCTCGGCCGCCTCGATGCGATGCAGGGTTCCCGCCACGCTGATCCCCGCGCCGTCCGCCGCCTGGTGGTCGAGGATGACATAGAGCCCGCCGGGCCTGAGCGCCGCGAACACCGCTGCGTTCATTGCCGCCACGTCCACGTTGAAACGCGGGATGGCGAAGTCGTGGTATTCCTCGCCCATGAAGACGACGTCCAGGGGGCGATCGAAGCGCATCTCCTCGAGCTTGCCGGTCAGCCGGACGACATTCGGATAGTCCGTCGCCAGGGCGTCGCCGAAGGCATTCTCACGCGCCGCCGTCTGGTTGGGCACGAAGGCGTAAGCCCGGCCCTGTTCGCCGACCATCACCGAGAACAGCCGGGTGAAGAAGCCTTCCTCGGGCCGGATGTCCGCGACGGCCATGCCCGGCCGCAGCCCTGTGAACTCCAGCATCGCACGGGTCTGGCGCAGGTCGTCGCGGGCCCGGTCCGCTTCCGGCCGCCGAGCGTCATTCATGGCTGTTTCAGCCCATGAGGCGACGGGCGGCGGCGGTGCCAGAACCTCCGGCCGGATGCCTGCGTACTGCGATCCGGCGCACGCGCCCAGGGACATCGCCAGCACGGCGGCAACGCTCGCCATCAACAAGGATCGCATGATCTTTTCCTCCTGCTCCGGCGCAGCTACGCCCCGGAACCGTCGCGGACGCAAGGCCTCAGTCCAGCGGCGTCCATGCCTGGCCCTCAGACAGGGGGGCGAACAGGCGGTCGAGGTCGGCCTCGCTGACGCCCGACAGATCGGCGGGCGACCAGGCCGGCGTATTGTCCTTGTCCACCACCACGGCGCGGACGCCCTCCTGGAAGTCATGGGTCCGGACCACCCGGCCGCCGAGCCGGTACTCCAGCGCCATGTTATCCGCGAACGACGGCATGGCCGCACCGAGCCGCAGCTGGCGCAGCGTAACCTTCAGCGACTGCGGCGACTTGGTCTTCAGGGTCGCCAGCTGGGCCAGGGCCCAGTCGGAGCCGTCCGCCGCTAGGGCCGCGAAAATTTCCTCGACTGTGTCGAAGGCGAACAGCCGGTCGATGGTGGCCAGATGGGCCTCGACCGGGGCTTCACCCGGGTCGACCTCGAGACCGTCCGCGACATCGATCGGATGGGCCGGATCGGCGGCGAGGATCAGGCGGAAGGCATCCAGCGCGTCGGCTGGCAGATAGTGGCTGTGAATGCCGAGGAAGACGGTATCGGCCGCCTTCAGTCGCGCCCCGGTCAGGGCCAGCCACACGCCGGCCTGACCCGGCAGGCGCGGCAGGAACCAGCCGCCGCCGACATCGGAAACAGGCCGATGCCGGTCTCGGGCATGGCATAGGTCGTCCGTTCGGTCGCGATGCGGACGTCCGCCGGCTCCGAAATACCGACCCCGCCGCCCATGACGATGCCGTCAACGATCGCGGTGATCGGCTTGGGATAGTCGAACATCAGATGATTCAGCCGGTATTCGACCATGAAGAAGGCTTTCGCCTCCGACGCGTCCCCGGCCCCGCTCTCGGCAATCATCCGGATGTCACCGCCGGCGCAGAAGCCGCGCTCACCGGCGTGATCGATCAATACCGACTTGACCGCATCGTCAGACCGCCAGGCCAGCAGCGCCTCCGTCATCGCCTCGCACATGGCGCGGTTGAGGGCGTGCAGCGCCTTCGGCCGGTTCAGGGTGATGCGCCCGACGCCGGATTCGACGCGGGTAAGGACTTCGGACTCACTCATGGCGCTGACCTAAGGGGGGGCGGCCGACCCGTCCAGCCTCGATGTCGCGGCAGGGCGGCAAGCGATGACGCCGCTACTGTTCAGTCGCTGGCCAGTCGATCTTCTGGCAGCGCTCGACCTCGGAGGCGGAATCGCAGGCCCAAAGAACGAAGCTCATGGTATCGCCCGCACTGGCGCGGCCCTCGACGAGGCGGGCACGGCGCATGCTCTGGATCACCTCCCTGCCAAAGCGTGTCCCATCAGGCGCGGTGCGCAGGATCTGACAATCCTCTACCCGCCCCGCTTCCGCCACCGTGCAGGTCACTTCCGCCTGGACCGTTCCGGCCTCACGGTCCGGAAAGTCGGGCAACGGCATCCTCCCCCATGCGAGTTGGCCGTTACTCCAGTGTCGAGCCTCGGCCTGCTGGGCCTGCGGCTCCATGAGACCGATGGACAAAAGAGTGATGGCGAATCCAAGCATCGAAGACCTCCGAACGGAACCTACTGCCGCAGCATCTCCCGCGCCGTGATCACCCGCATGATCTCGTTCGTCCCCTCAAGGATGCGGTGCACCCGCAGGTCGCGCACGATCCGCTCCAGCGGATAGTCTTTCAGATAGCCGTAGCCGCCGTGCAGCTGCAGGGCCTCGTCGGCGATCTGGAAACAGGCGTCCGTGGTCATGCGCTTGGCCATGGCGCACCATTTGGTCTTCTCGGGGTGGTTGGTGTCGATGGCCCAGGCCCCGCGCAGGACCATCAGCCGGCAGGCCTCCAGCTGGGTCGCCATGTCGGCCAGTTTGAACTGGGTATTCTGGAAATCCGCCAGGGACTTGCCGAACTGTTTGCGCGTCGTGACATAGGCTTGGGTCGTCTCCAGCGCCAATCGGGCGCCGCCCAGCGAACAGGCGGCGATGTTCAGCCGGCCGCCGTCGAGACCCATCATGGCGTAGCGGAAGCCGTCGCCTTCCTTGCCCAGCAGATTGGCCGCCGGGATGCGGCAGTCGTCGAAGGCGACGATGGCCGTGGGCTGGCTGTTCCAGCCCATCTTCTTTTCCTGCGCCCCGAAGCTCAGGCCGGGCGTGTCCTTCTCGACCACGAAGGTCGAGATGCCCTTGGGGCCGTCCGCGCCGGTGCGGGCCATGACCACATAGACGTCCGACGTGCCGGCACCGGAGATGAAGGCCTTGGAGCCGTTCAGCACCCAGTGGTCACCGTCCCGCTTCGCCGTGGTGCGCAGGCCGGCCGCGTCAGACCCCGAGCCCGGCTCGGTCAGGCAGTAGCTGGCGATCAGCTCCATGGTCGTCAGCCGCGGCACATAGCGGCCGCGCAGATCGTCGGAGCCGAAACTGTCGATCATCCACGTGGCCATGTTGTGGATCGAGATGAAGGCCGCCGTGGACACGTCGCCACGCGACAGTTCCTCGAAGATCAGCGCCGCCTCGACCCGGCCCAGGGCCATGCCGCCGTGCTCCTCAGCCGTGTAGATGCCGCAGAAGCCCATCTCGGCCGCGTGCTTCATCACATCGACCGGGAAATGTTTGGTCTCGTCCCATTCGGCGCTGTGCGGTGCCAGTTCGGCGTCGGCGAACTGGCGGGCCGCGTCCTGGATGTCGCGCTGATCGTCGTTGAGAGCGAAGTCCATGGGGCGTTTCCTCGAGTCTTTGGAGGGCTTCTATCCGGTCCCCTCTTCCGATGGGAGAGGGCTTGAACCTTCTCCCCGCGGGATAAGGAAGCTAGAGAGCGCACCATGACCCAGCCGTTCGCCCCTGCCGCCTTTCCCTACGCCCGCCCCCGTCGCCTGCGCAGCAGCCCGTGGGTGCGCCGGCTGGTGGCCGAGACGGTCCTGACCCCGGCCGATCTGGTCTGGCCGCTGATCGTGCATGACGGTGCCGAGGACCGAGTCCCGGTCGCCTCCATGCCCGGCGTCTTCCGCCTGTCGCCGAAAGCCGCCGCCGCCGCCGCCGTCGAGGCCCGCGACCTCGGCATCCCCGCTGTCGCGCTGTTCCCGAACGTCGACGGCGCGATCAAGGACGCCATCGGCAGCGGCGCAACCGACCCCGACGGCCTGATCCCCGACTGCATCAAGGCGATCAAGGACGCGGCCCCGGAGATCGGCGTGATCACCGACGTGGCGCTGGACTGCTACACTGACCACGGCCACGACGGCGTGGTCGAGAACGGCCGCATCCTCAATGACGCCAGCCTCGAGCGGCTGGCGGAACAGGCCTTCATCCACGCCCATGCCGGGGCCGATGTGGTCGCGCCCTCGGACATGATGGATGGCCGGGTCCAGGCCATCCGCGAGGCGCTGGAGGCCAACGCCTTCCACGACGTCCTGATCCTGTCCTATGCGGCGAAATACGCCTCGGCCTTCTACGGCCCCTATCGCGACGCCGTCGGCTCGGCCAAGGCCCTGACCGGCGACAAGAAGACCTACCAGATGGACCACGCCAATTCCGACGAGGCCCTGCGCGAGGTGGCCATGGACATCGCCGAGGGTGCCGACGCCGTCATGGTCAAGCCTGGAATGCTGTATCTCGATATTGTTCAACGCGTTAGCGAGACATTCAAAGTCCCGACCTTCGCCTACCAGGTGTCCGGCGAGTACGCGATGATGCGGGCGGCCATGGCCCATGGCTGGCTGGAGGAAGACCGCGCCATCCTTGAATCCCTGCACGCCTTCAAACGCGCGGGCTGCGCCGGGGTCCTGACCTATTTCGCCCCGCAGGCGGCCCGGTTGCTGGGCGCCTAGTCTTCCGTCCGCGCCAGCAGGGCGATCAGGTCCTGCTTCCAGAACACCGCCCAGGTGTGGGTCCCGTGACCCTTGCCGCCGGCGCTGTTGGGAACCAGCCGGTAGCGGACTCCGGCGATCCGCGGCACGAACTGCTCGGCCAGTCCCAGCTCGGGCGGATTGATGAAGTCGTCCGCCGAATTGATCCAGGTCATCGGGGCGGTGATCCGCTCCAGCCCGGGCGAAGGATCGTAATCCAACGAGGCGTTGACCTGGTACCAGAGGTCGTTGGCGTCCAGCGCCGGCAGGCGTCGCCCCATCTGCGCGGACAGGTAGCTGTCCACCGCCGCCGGCGTCGCCAGATCCTGCTGCATGGCCATCGGCGCGGAGCCCGCGAGCAACAACAGATCAACCGCCGTGCGCAGGCCCTCGATGGGCTGGGCCGCATAGTCGCCGCCGGCCCAGGCCGGATCGCTGCGGATCGCGTCCTTCAGCATGGTCCGCCACAGCCGGTTGCGCCCGACGATGGCCGTCGGCTGGCAGGCCATGGGCATCAGGGCCTGGGCAAAGTCCGGGTGCGCCTCTGCCCAGACGAAGATGTGCATACAGCCCATCGAGGTACCCAGCATCAGCCGGACCCGGTCCACGCCCAGCCCGTCGACCAGCAACCGCCGCTGCGCCTCGACCATGTCGGCATAGCCATATTCCGGGAACCGCGCCCGCTGCCCGTCCGACGGCTTCGATGACCCGCCGTGGCCGAGATTGTCGGGCATGATGATGTAGTAGCGCGCGGTGTCGAGCGGCTGGCCGGGCCCGAACAGCTCGCCCGCGAACTGTGGCGACAGGAACTGGGCGCCGGTTCCACCGGTGCCGTGCAGCAGCAGGACGGCGTTCTCGACCTGACCGTCGGCACCCCGGCGCGGCTGCCCCAGGGTGCGGTAATGCATCCGCAGCTCGGGCAGCGACTGGCCTGAGGTCAGGGTGAAACCGGCAGCGGTGAAATCGCCTTCGAGCGGCGCCGGCTGTGCCATCGCCGTCGAGGACAGCAGCAGGGCGCCCAGACCACAAACCAAAGGCAGAAGACGTTTCATCAGGGCGCTCCGGTCTCAAGGGACAGACGGGCCGACCAGCCGTCGTAGGCGACATCGACGTTGGCCGGCACGACGGCCTTCAGGGCGTTGTAGTCGAGGTCGAGGTGCAGGTTGGTCAGAACGGCCCGCTTCACGCCGGACCGGGCGATCCAGTCCAGCGTCTTGTCGACATGGGCGTGGGTCGGGTGCGGGGTCCAGCGCAGGGCGTCGACGATCCAGAGCTCGCAGCCGCGTACCGCCTCGATCGCCGCCTCGTCGAGGTCAGACACGTCGCTGGAATAGGCCACCGGCCCGATGCGGTAGCCGACCGAGCGGATCGGACCGTGGGCCTGGTCGAAGGTCACGACCGGGATCGCGCCACCCGCCCCCTCGACCGCCCAAGCCTCTCCGTGGGGCGGAATCATCAACTCGTCCAGAATGGCCGGATAGCCTTCCTGGGTCTTGAAAATATAGGGAAACCGCCCGGTCAGGGCATCGCGTGTTGCGACGTCCATCCAGGCTGGAATGCGCCGCCGCGTGCGCATGGCGAAGACGCGCAAATCGTCGATGCCATGCACCTGATCGGCGTGGTCATGGGTGTAGAGCACCGCGTCGACATGGCGGACCCTCGCCGCCAGCATCTGGGCTCGCAGGTCTGGCGAGGTGTCGATCAGCACGCTGGTCACCCCGTCCGGCCCGTGCCGGCGCACCAGCAGCGAACACCGGGTACGATAGTTCTTAGGCTCGGCGGGATCGCAGTCGCCCCAGTCGCCGTCTCCGCGCGGCACGCCGCCGGACGAGCCGCAGCCGAGGATCACGACTTCCAGCGCGCCAGACTCGCTCATGCGCCCTCCGGCCTCGGTATGCGGTCGAACAGGGCGAAGAAGGCGTCGGTCGTGCGCGCCTCCGCCTCGTCGCGGCTCCAGCCGCGGATCTCGGCCAGCTTGTCGAGGACGTGAACCACATAGGCCGGCTCATTGCGCCGCCCCCGGTGCGGCATGGGTGCCAGATAGGGGCAGTCAGTCTCGACGATGATCCGGTCCGCCGGCATGCCGGCCACGATCTCGCGCACATCACTGGCCGCCTTGAAGGTGGCGATGCCGGAGACCGAGAACCAGGCACCGAGTTCGGCTGCCTTTTCCGCCAGTTCTGACCCACTGGTGTAGCAATGCATCAGGAACCGGAACGGGCCGTCGGCCTGCTCCTCGGCCAGGATGCCGGCCATGACGTCATCCGCCTCGCGCGTATGCACGACCAGCGGCAGGCCGGTCCGGCGGGCGGCATGGATGTGGGTCCGAAACACCGCCGCCTGCACATCGCGGGGGCTGAGATCATAGTGGAAGTCCAGCCCGCACTCCCCGATCCCGACTACCCGCGGCCTTCCGGCCAGCTCGATCAGTCGCTCGACAGTCAGGTCGACATGGTCCTTGGCCTCATGCGGATGGGCACCGACCGTGCACCAGATGTCGTCATGGGCCATGGCCAGGCCATGGGTCGCCTCGAACGTCGACAGCTTGTCGGAGATCTCCACCATCATTTGAACGCCGGCCTCACGGGCCCGGACGATCACCGCATCGCGGTCTTCATCGAACTGGGGCGCATGCAGGTTGACGTGGCTGTCGATGATCATCCGCCGCCCGCCTTGACCCGTTGCAGGTCGGCCAGGGCCCCCGCCAGCACATCTGCCCGGTCCAGATTGATCGCCGCCGTCCGGTCCGGCAGCTCGGCCAGACGGCTCCACAGGTCCGCCCAGCGCGCACCGGACGCCCCCTCCTCCAGCGCCCGCACCTTCACAGCCGCCGAGAGCCGGTCCATCAGGGTCTCGAACCGGTCCTGCCCCTCGGGTCCGCGGAATTTGTCGGCGACCGCGAGGGCCTCGGCGCGATCCACGCTCGGTGCCGAAACCCAGGCCTGCGCCAACTGGTCTGCTTCAAGCGTCGCACCGGACGCCAGCGCCAGCGCCCGGCCCGGTGAGCCGCCGGCCATGCCCGCGATCCGGGCGGCCTCGGCGGAGCTCACACCCGTGCGATTGCGGACCAGTTCCTCCAAGGCATGCAGCGGCCAGACCGGAAAGGCCAGCCGACGACAGCGGGACCGGATCGTCGCCAGAAGCCGGCCCGGCGCATGGGTGACGAGGAACAGCACGCCCCGCTCGGGCGGCTCTTCCAGAACCTTCAGCAAGGCATTGGCGGCGTTCAGGTTCAGGTCGTCGGCGGCATCGATGATGGCCACGCGATAGCGCGCCTGGGACGGGCTCTTGGCGAAAAACTCGGGCAGCTCGCGCGCCTGGTCGACCGAGATCGACTTCTTCGTCTTGCCGCCCTCCACGGCCCGCTCAAGCACCAGCAGGTCCGGATGGGACCGGGCCGTGACCAGCCGCGCCACCGGATCTTCAGGGCTGGTTCCCAGCGGCCCCCGCGACGGATCGGGCGCGGCCCCCAGCAGGCGGCGCGCGGCGCGGAAGGCGAAGGTCGCCTTGCCCGAACCCTCGGGGCCGCAAAGCAGCCAGGCGTGGTGCAGCCGATCCTTGCCGAACGCGTCAAGGAAGGCGGCTTCGGCCGCCGCATCGGGGACCAGGTCGAATCGATCCCGGGCGTGTTCGCTCACGGCAGGCGGGCCTCGACGGCGGCCCATACACGGGTCTCGACCGTGTCCTGATCGCCGTCAGCGTCGATGATGACGCACCGCTCGGGATACCGCGCGGCGATGTCGAGGAAGCCGCGACGCAGACGCGCATGGAATTCGAGGCCCTTGGATTCGAAACGGGTCTCGAAGAGCCCCCGGCCGAACGCCCGCTCCAGCCCGACCTCGACCGGGAGGTCGAAGACAAGCGTCAGGTCCGGCTGGGTGGCACCGACGATGGCTGCGTCCAGCGATTCGATGAACGCCGCCGGCGTGCCCCCGCCGACGCCCTGATAGGCGCGGCTGGAATCGGCGAAACGATCGCAGACCACCCAGCGACCGGCCTCGAGCGCCGGCCGGATGGTGCGCTCCAGATGGTCACTGCGGGCGGCGAACATCAGCAGCGTCTCGGTCACCGGCGACCAGCGCCCGGCATCTCCGTTCAGGGCGATGGCGCGGATATCCTCGGCCCCGGGCGACCCGCCCGGCTCACGGGTCTGGACGACCTCCAGCTCACGCGCGCGCAGCCGGTCGACCAGCCGCGCGGCCTGGGTCGACTTGCCGGTCCCCTCGCCGCCTTCGAACGTGATGAATCTGCCCTGGGTCACCGGCGCACAATGGCGACGGCGGGCAATCAAGCAAGCCTCAGCGCGCCGATATCAACAGGGCGTCGGCGTATCCGCGTGCAATCACCGCCTGCCGCGACCGTTCGGCGGCATTGGGATCGGGCCAGGGCCCGACGAGGACGCGGAACAGGCCATCGGTCCGATCGACGTCGACCGTGGCGCGGTCGCCGAGCTGATCGGCGACACGCCGCGCGGCGCGGCGGTCCGAGAAGGCCCCGGCCTGGATCCAGTAGTCCCCGCGCGAGGATGATTCCGCGTCCGCCGGCGGGGCTCGATCCGGTGCGGCCGCATACTGAAGCGTCGTCCCGCCGCCGGTCCGTGGCGCCCGGCCCAGATAGCGGACCCGGACCTCTCCCACACCCACCTGCAGCATGCCCAGCGCCTCGGCCGAGCCGCGCGAAAGGTCAATGATCCGGTTGTCGACAAAGGGCCCGCGGTCATTGACCCGCACCACGATCCGGCGGCTATTGGCCAGGTTGGTCACCTCGACCAGTCCGGGCAACGGCAGCGTCTTGTGAGCCGCCGTCAGCGCATGCATGTCGAACCGCTCGCCGGTTGAGGTCGGCCGGCCGTTGAACTGATCCCCGTACCAGGAGGCGAGACCGGTTTCGTCATAGCCCGGCTGTTCGGCCGGCTGATACCAGCGGCCGCGCACCTGATAGCGGCGCATCGTGCCGGGCACGATGGGGGCCGGATCCGTCACCACAGGCAGACGCGACGCCTCGGGCCGGGCAACGCCGGCGCAGGCCGCGACCAGCGACAGCAAGGCCGCAACGACGACGCCGCGAAGCGCTTTCCTGGAAATAATTCCGGCCATGTCCCCGCCTGTGAAGACGATCAGCATGGCCAAAGACATTTCCGCTTTGGTTAACGACCCGTTTGGCGCTATGCGGCCAGTCCGCTCGATGAACACGGACAGGTGGCCGAGTGGTTTAAGGCAGCGGTCTTGAAAACCGCCGTAGGTGAAAGCCTACCGTGGGTTCGAATCCCACCCTGTCCGCCACGCCCAGTCGGCGGTTTGTCCCCGATCTGTGATCTCTTGCTCAACTTGCTGATTTCACGCTTCCAGGCTGCAAGCAGGAACGACAAATGCCCGCATACTCTACGCTCCGAGCCGCGAATGTCGCACGGCAACTCGAGTGGGACAGCGAGGGCCAGATAGATGCAGCCTATCGCGGGAACGAACTGGCCGGCGAAGTCGGTGAGGCGTGCAATGTGATCAAGAAGCTGGAGCGCGAACGGCGCGGGATCAGGGGTTCCCGGGCCACGGTCGCAGAGCTGGCGGATGAGCTTGCCGATGTGATCATCTGCGTGGATCTGATCGCCATGCAATACGGCATCGACCTCGAGGCCGCGGTCGCGAGAAAGTTCAATGCTACGAGCGAGAAGGTTGGACTGGCGACGCGTCTGAACCCCATCGCGGCTCTGTCAGTGCCCGACTAGCCGCGCGGCAATCCCGGCCACCCTGTGAGGTGCCGGGTGGCCTTGTGCAGGTCACCAGCGGACGGAAAGCCCGGCCCGCAGGGTGCGTGGAGGGCCAAGTCCGGCAATGCCGTTGGCGGTTTCCGACACCTCGACCGCCGCGTCGGCCAGATTGTCGACCGCCGCGTACAGCCCTACGCCGTCGCGCACCTGCCAGTCGGCTCGGGCGTCGAGCGTCAGGGCCGCCTCGAGCACGCGACTGTTCAGGTCGTCCTCGTACCGCCGGCTCTCGTACCGCCCGCGAACGCCCAGGGTCAGGCGGTCGCTCACGCGCCAGTCCGCGCCGGCGGTGGCGCTGAGCACGGGGGCCTGCGCCGGCCGAAGGCCGGTCAGCTGCGGCGCCGCCATGCCGCCGTCCACCTCGGCGTCGGTGGCCGAGACGGCACCGACGAGGGTGAGGTCATCGAGGCGATGCTCAGCCGTCAGCTCGAGTCCCAAGGCCTCGATGACGCCGGCGTTCTGCCTCTGGCGCAGCACGCCGCCGGCCGGGATGAAGCCCGCGCGCGGCAGGACGGCAATGATCCCGGGTCCCGCGCCGAGGGTGACGTTGACGATGGCCGACTCGATCCGGTTCACGAACACCGTCGCGCCGAAGCTGGTGCGTGCATCGTCCCACGACAGGCCGGCCTCGACGCCCTGCAGCGTTTCGGGCTCCAGCGCGGCGTTCGCTTCGGTCAGGTCGTTGCCGACCCGGAAGGGCCGGTGCAACTCGTTGAGCGTCGCGGGGCGGAAGCCGGAATAGGCGGCGGCACGGACCGCCAGCGCGGGGTTGAGCGCCCGGCGGACGGCGAGACGCGCGCTGACGACGTCTCCGGACCGGTCGGGATAGGCTTCATCAAGGGTCGGCAGGCCGGTCGCGCGATCCAGTTCCAGCCGCCGACCCTGGCTGTTTTCCCAGTGATCGAGCCGCAGGCCGCCGGCAACCAGCCACGGCCCGCGGCTCCAGGCCGCCTCGGCATAGCCGCCCGCGACTGCGGTCTCCCCGCCGGCGAACCGGTCGCGGGTGAACTGGCCAGCCATGTAGCGGAACCGCTCCTGGGTTTCGCCCTCGCTGAAGCGGGCATCGGCGCCCAGCTCCCATTCCAGACGGCCGTTGCCCAGATCGAGGCCCGCGCCGCGCAGGGCGAGGTTGCCGCCCCAGCCGCTGGCGGGCGTGGCGAACTGGTCATTGGCGGGCGTGGTCGTGGCCCGGTCCGGCGCGACGGCGACGGACGCATTGGCGAAATCGCTGTCGCGGCGCCAGGCCTGTGCACGCCAGCCGAGGCGGTTGCGGCCCGGCGTCCGCGCCAGGGTCGCGCTGTAGCCCTGCCCGCTCCCGGATGACCGCGCCCCCGCCAGACCTGCGCCGCGCACCTCATCATAGGCCGAAGTATGCAGGGAGAGGGTTGTGGTGTCGTCGAGACCGATATCCGCGCGCAGCGCTCCGCTGAGCGTCTCGAGATCCAGCGGAGTGTCGGCGGCACCAGCCGACGCCCCCCGCACAGGCGTATAGCCCTCTGACTGGTCGTAAAGGGCCGAGCCGGTGATTGACACGCGGCCCTGCCCCACGGTCATGGCCCCTGCCATGCGGCGCCCGCCATCGCCGCCAAGCGAGGCGTCGAACACGCCGCCCGCGCTGTCGCGTTCCCGCAACGCGATCACACCCGTCAGGGCACCCGCGCCATAGGGGCCCGCACCGGCTCCGCGAATGATGTCGAGGCCCTGCAGGCTCTCGGGTGCGACCTGGGACCAGATCACCCAGCCGCCGAACGGATCGTTGAGCGGTACCCCGTCGAGGATAACCAGCGTCCGGCCCGCGCCGGACGGCGCAATGGCGCGAAGGCTGATCCCCTGGGTGGTCGGATTGGCCCCGAGGCTGGAGGTGCGCCGGAACAGGGAGACAGCCGGCACCGTCGCAAGGGCCTCGTCCAGCCGCGTCGCACGATTGAGCAGCGCCCCGTCGAGCCGGATCACCGAGAAGGCCGCATCGCCGGCGGCCGGCGGCAGACGTGCCGCGGTCACGACAACATCCTCAAGGTCCTGGGGTACGTCCTGGATCATGCCATCCCACTCATCCGGCGACCGCCGCCGGCCGCAACCTGGCGGCATTCATGCGCGGCCGCCATCCGGATATCGCGCACCGACCGGGACGCGTCGTAGCACTCGCAGACACGATCTTCGAGGACCGCGCGGTCACTGACCGTCAACGAACCCCGCGTGGTTTCGATGGCACCGGCCTCCCGGAACGAATCGAAGGCGCCGCGCGCCGCCTTGCGCTGGACGCCGAGGATCTGCGCGACACCGGCGACGGTTTCCTGGATCGGCACCCCGCCCACCCGGTCGTGCTGCCGCAACAGCCATTTGGCGAGGCGTTCGTCCGTACGATGGGTGAGATTGCAGACCGAGTTCTGGGCCAGTTCCATCGAAAGCCGGACGCCATAGTCGAGCAGTACGGCCCGAACCGCACTGCGTCGCTCGATGATCGCGACCAGACTGCGTATGTCGATAGCCAGTCCCGTGACATCGGTCTTCGTGACCAGACGATAGGCCCCGTGTGTCTGTCCACCCCAGCCGCCCGTGACGGCCTCATCGCCGATTGAAAAGACCTCGACGGCCTCGCCGTTCTTCATCGGAACCGCCGCGGCCACGGACCCGCTCTCGACGAACAACACCGCATTGATCGGCCCGCCGGCGGCCCCGATCAGCTGTCCCCTCAGGAAGGCCCGCTTCTGGCCGACGGCCATGAGAGCCATCCGGTCTTCGGCGCCCAGTCCGGCCAACAGCGCATTGGTCATCTATCACTCAATCAACTACTGGCCGCGGGGGAACTGGACCCGGTCGGGTCTGCGTCAGTTCGCCCGGCGTGGCGGGAACTCGCGTGTCAGGTAGGCGTGCACGGTCTGGAGATCCTCGTCGCTGGCCTCCAGGCCCAGCCCCATCATCCGTTCGATGATCTCGGCCCAGCCGTCGGAGGTCCGGCCATTGGCGGTGACCATACCGATGGCATGGCAGCCGGTGCAGACCTGCTGGACCGTCTCGCGTCCCGGACCCGCCGGAAGACCGACCCGCACCGGGGTGACAGTCGCGGGCGGGGCGGGAAGCACCGGCACAGGCACCGGCGCGGGTACGGCCGGCGACGGCGCGGACGGCCGCACCACGACCGGGGTTGCGGCTGCGGGTGCCGGGACGGTCGGCACAGCCGGCGATGCCGCGGCCGCCGCCACGATCGTCTCCGACGACGAGCCGGCGGGCATCGCCGCAGCGGGCGGCGGGATCTGCTCCGGCGCGGGCACGGGGGCGGACGTCCCTGCGGGGGAACAGGCCGCCGTCATCAGCACCGCGGCACAGGCACCTGCAACCTGCCGCCAGGCAGACCTCTCTTCGTGTTTCGGGGGCGTCATCTCAAACTTCCTGAACTGAGAATTACTGTGTGGCGAGCGTTCGGGTCTGGCCGAACTCACACGCCCTCTGCCGGCGGCTGGCGGTCGGCGGGTTCGATGATGCGTTCGACCTTGCCGACGAGGAATGTGTAGGAAAGCGCCCCGATCAGGGCCATCACGCCGATGAAGGCCAGACCGCCCAGGAACGAGCCGGTCGCCGCAACGATGAAGCCGATCAGCATCGGCGTGACGATGCCGGCCAGGTTGGTGCAAAAGTTGAACACACCCGCCGTCAGCCCGACCAGCCGCTTCGGGGCGACGTCCGAGATCAGGGTCCAGCCGAGGTTCGACATGCCCTGGCCGAAGAAGGCGATCGACATGACGGCGATCACCATGGTGTCGCTCTCAAGGAAGGCCGCGAGGATGATGGTGGAGGACAGCAACAGGCCGCCAACGATGGGCAGCTTGCGTCCGAAGGTGGCCGAGCCGCTGTGTTTGACCAGACGGTCGGACAGCTGGCCGCCGATCAGGACGCCGATGGAGGCGGCGATGAACGGCAGGACGGCAACCCAGCCCACCTTGAGCCAGGGCATGCCGCGCTCGGTGACCAGATAGGTGGGGAACCAGGTGAGGAAGAAGACCAGGGTTGCGTTGGTCGCGAACTGGCCGATCGAGGCGCCGAGGATCTGGCGCTTGCTGAGAAGCCAGGCGACGTCCTTCCAGGCGAAGGGCGTACGGCCCTGGGCGGCGATGCCGCCGCCGGCGGTGATATAGTCCAGCTCGGCCTGGTTGGCCTTAGGGCTCTGTTGCGGTTCGCGATAACGCAGATACCAGACACCGGCGAAGACCAGCCCGACAGCGCCGGCGATGATGAAGAGCGCCCGCCAGCCCCAGGTGGCCGTGATCCAGAACAGCACCGGGCTCAGGAAGGCGATCCCCGAGTACATGCCGACCGTGTAGACGCTGTTGGCCCGGGCCCGCTCATGTTGCGGGAACCAGCTGACCAGCACCCGGCTGTTGGCCGGGAAGCAGGGAGCCTCGGCCGCGCCGAGCGCGAACCGGAAGCCCAGCAGGGCGCCCAGGCTGGTGGCCAGCCCCTGCAGCAGGGTGAAGATCGACCAGAGGGCAACGGACCAGAAATAGGTCAGGCGAACGCCGAACCGGTCGAGCAGCACGCCCCCCGGAATCTGGGCCATCGCATAGCTCCAGGAGAAGACCGAGAACAGGATGCCCATGGTCGCCGCGCCGATGCCGAGCTCCGCCGTCATCGAGGGCGCCGCCACGCTGAGCAGCGAGCGATCCAGGTAGTTGATCATGGTGCCGACCGCGATCAGGGCGAGAACGCCATAACGGGCGTTCGTCCTGCGGGGCGCGGCGGATGCGGCGGAGTCCATGGTCGAAATCCTTTTGCAGTGACCCGGCACGCGACAGGCGCGCGGGCGGGCGGCGGCGCCCCGTCAGGGACGCGGCCGCCCGGGTGTTCCTAGGGAAGGACGAAGGCGTTCAGGGTGTCGGACATGCGCCGCGAGCCGACGGCGGTGCCGCCCGCTCCGACCACCACGACATACTGTTTTCCGTCCTTGCCCATGTAGGTGATCGGCGTGGAGTGGGCGCTGGCGTCCAGTTCGACGGACCAGAGCTGTTCCCCGGTCCGCGAGTTATAGGCGCGGAACTGGCGGTCATTGGTGGCTCCGATGAAGACCAGTCCGCCCGCGGTCTGGATGTTGCCACCCAGATTGCGCGCGCCGAGATCGACGCCTTCGGCCCCGAGACCCGGGATCGATCCGAGCGGCGCACGCCAGGCGATCTCGCCCTTGTTGATATCGACCGCCACCAGTTCGCCCCAGGGCGTGGGCGTGCAGGGCAGCACCGTGTTGGCGTCGACCCGGAAGTTGAAGCCCGACTGTACGATCGCCGGCGCAGCGCCGGCTTCGCCTGCGGGTCGGGCGGCCGGAGCGGGCGGACGGGGGCCCGCGCCGACGCCGAAGCCACGGCCGGCAGGCCCGGCGGGGCGGTACTGACCCATGTTCTGGACGTTGACGATGAACAGGCCGGTCTGCGGGCTCCACGACGGACCGCCCCAGTTCGGACCGCCCAGGGTCGACGGGAAGCTGAGGGTGCCGCGGGTCAGCAGCGGGCGGCCGTACAGGCCGGTGCTCAGAATGTTGTTCTGGTCCCAGAAGGTGGTGCAGTAGGCGTACTGCTCCGGCGTGATGTTGGGGATTTCATCGCGTGTCATGCTGGTCCGCGCGAGCGGGCCCGGCCGGACCGGGAAGGGTTGTGTGGCCCAGGCCAGATCCGCGGGATCATCGCTGCGCGGCGTCGGCCGCTCCTCGACCTGGTGCAACGGCTCGCCCGTCAGTCGGTTGAACACAAACAGCAGGCTTTGCTTGCCGGTCAGGGCGACGGCGGGGACGGTCTCTCCGTTCGCGGTGAAGTCCACCAGGACCGGTGGCGTCGGCTGGTCCCAGTCCCACAGATCCTTGTGGGTCATCTGGAAGAACCATTTCAGCTGGCCGGTGGCGGCGTCCAGCGCCAGCAGGCTGGCCGAATAGAGCTCAGGCCCTGCAGCGCGGCCGTTCAGGTCTCCCACCGGCGCGAAGACGATTCCGTTCTCGGCGTCGACCGTCATGGTCGACCAGACGTTGGCCCCGCTGCGGTCGCGCCATTCGTCGTTGGAATAGGTGTCGTTGTTGGCTTCGCCTTCCTGCGGAACGGTGTGGAAGGTCCAGACCAGGGCACCGGTCCGGGCATCCCAGGCGCGAATGTCGCCGCGCGGTCCCGGAGGTCCTGCCTCCCCCGGCCGGGCACCGGTGATGACGAGGTTGCGATAGATCGATGCCGGATTGGGGATGGTCCAGGTGTCCCGGCGCGTCTCGCCCACCAGTTCGGAAACCACGCCCACATAGGCATCGATCTCGCCCTGCTCTCCGAAGCTGGCGGCGAGTTGACCGGTGCCCATGTCGAGGGCGCGGAGGTAGCCCTGCTCGGTCGCGAAGAAGAGCCGCGGACCGACCTCGCCGTCGCCCGGCCAGTAGGCCAGGCCCCGGCCATGAATGTTGCGATCGGACTCATATTTCCAGATCACACGACCGGTCTCGGGCTCCAGCGCCGTGATCGTCGACTTGAGGTCCGGAATGGCCGGGTTGGACGGCGTCGAGACGTACATCACGCCGCCGATGATCAGCGGAGTGGCCTCCCAGCGGAAGCTCAGGCCGCGGTCGCCCTCATTGTCGGTGCCTCCGCCATAGTTGAAGGTCCAGGCCCGCCGAAGGGTCGACACGTTTGCCGCCGTGATCTGGTCCAGCGGCGAGAAATTGGTGCTGCCCGCGTTCTGGCCGTAGCTCGGCCACTGGTCGGTCGGCAGCGTCTGGGCAAGGACGGGGGAGCCCGCCAGCAGGGCCAGCGCCAGGCTCGCGCCCACACCCTTCATCATGGTCGTTCTCATGGCTCGCTCCGTCTCGTTACTGGGGCTGGGGCTGGGGCTGGGTGTCAGGTGTGACGTCGGCATCGGTCAGGCCCAGCGCCCATTTGATGCCTTCAAGGTAAAGTTCACGGACGGCCGGCTGATCCCATGGATCATCGAGGTGGCCGAAGGTGGAGATGTAGACCCGCCCCCGGCCGTAGTTGCGCGCCCAGACAACAGGGAAGTCGCCATCCGGTCGCCGGGCCAGTTGCTCGGCTGTCAGTCGGGCCGGATCCAGACGCAGAATGGTGTGGACGTCTCCGGTGTCATAGGGCGCCTTCAGGAACTGGAACTGGTCCGTGAAGGTGGTCGGGAAATCGCGGGCACCGGGGAAGTCCGGATCCTCGACGACCAGCTGCATGGGCTGGACCGGGAACTCGCCGTCCATGAAGCCGCCGATCATCTCGCCGTATTCAGGCCAGTTGTAGAAGGCGACGGTCGAGGCATGGCCGCCGATGAAGCCCTTGCCGTCATCGTGGACGAAGGCGAGCAGATCCGCCTTCTGCTGGTCGGTCAGGGTCCCCTCCCCGCTGCCGAGGAAGAAGATGGCGTCGAAATAGTCGAGGTTGCGGGCGTTGATCTGCCGGCCGGCGTATCGCGCGCCACTGCCGACGATCGGCTCGGACGTGATGAGTTGGGAATCCGTGCGCAGGAAGGCGACGTAGAAGCCGCTTTCGCGCCCCATCTGTTCGATCGTCGCCATCGCATGGCTGATCGAGTTGTGATGAAAGCCGGTCTGGACGTCAGCAACGACCAGCAGCTTCTTTCGACCCTCATAGGGATCCGGAGGCCCTTGCGGACGGACCGTCGGGGCGGCCGATACGGGGGCCGGGGCCTGTGCGTGCGCACAGCCGACGATGAGGACGGCCATCGCCGAAGCGATTGCGAAACGTGCGAGGATTGACGTCTTCATCGGGGAAACCTTCTTGGATTGATCGGTCCCGCTCGACGTGAGCGGGACCGATCAGAGGCCTAGAACCGCTTGCTGATCTCGAACGAGAAGATCCGCCCGAACGGGTTGTGATTGCCGAGATCCACCGCAGTGGCACCGCTGAGAACGATCGGCGGCTCCTCATCCAGGACATTCTGGATGCTCAGGGAGGCCCGGACACCGTCGAAGGCACCGGATGCGCCCCCTTCGAACTCATAGGCGATCCCGGCGTCGAGCGTGGTCCACGACGGCACCTCGGTGTTCGGCAACCTCAGGCCGCCGACGGTGATGGTCGCATTGTTCAGATACGATCCGGTGTAGTTGGCGGACAGATTGGCGTCGAAGCCGCCGCGGTTGAAGTTGACACCCAACCGCCCCCGTTCGCTGACCTGGAAGCCGATGGTGTCCAGCGCATCGAACAGCGGACCACCGGCGACGATGCTCTTCTCAAGGTTCAGGATCTTGGAGAAGCTGCCCGAGAAGCGGAAGTCGCCCATGTCGGTCTCGAGATTGTAGTTGGCCGAGAAGTCGAGACCACTCTGGCGCACATCGCCGAGGTTCAGGCGTCCGCCGGCGATGATGCCCACCAGCGAGCAGTCGTTGATCGTCGAGGGCGAGAACACCGCATTGGGGTCCGTCAACCACGGCACATAGGCCGGGTTGTAGGTGGAGATGTTGCCGTTGACGCAGGTCGTGGGCTGGGGCGCGGTGATGAAGAAGTCGCGGTAGAGGGCGAGGTTGCCCGGGCTGGCCAGGATGAGGGTCTGGTTCGGCAGATTCTCGATCCGGTCGACGTAGGCGACGTTGTAGTAGGTGAGGCTCAGCCGCAGGTCGGGGATGAAGTTCGGGCTGTACTCGGCACCCATCGACCAGATTTCAGCGGACTCGGGCTGCAGGCCGGCGGTGTTGCCGGTCCGGGACAGAACCGCGCTCTGGCCGGTGCTGACGTTGGTGATGGGGATGGCGGGGTCGCCGGCACCGTTGCTGACGAACACCCGGTTGGTCTGGCCAACCGTCGCCGGGTTGGCCTCAATCAGGGTCGGAGCCCGGAAAGAGGTGCCCCAGCTGGCCCGGAACAGCAGTTCGTCATTGGCGCGCCAGGTCAGGCCAACCTTCGGATTGGTGGTTGTCCCAGCGTCCGAATAGTCGTCGTAGCGAACCGCCAGGCTCAGATCGAGGGACTCCATGAACGGCATCGCGTTCGCCCCGCCGACGATCGGGATGAACACCTCACCGAAGCCCGACACCACGTCCCGGTCGCTCTTGGTGAAGCGCGAGGTCTGGTAGGTGTTGGTCAGGTTGAGCGTGTTCTGGGCCTTCAGATACAGTTTGTAGCGCGAGAACTCGGCACCCACGGCCACCCGGACGTCGCCGGCCGGCAAGGTGAAGAGCGCCCCATCGATCTTGGCGACCGAGTCGAACAGAACCGTGTCGTACTGCTGGATGAAACCACCCACGAGCGCATCAGCCGCGGCCTGGCGTCCCGTCAGATAGGGGTTGAACCCGTAGGACATGTCATTGGCGATGACGCTGGCCCGCGTGGTGTTCACCTGGGCCTGGCAGACGTTGCAGGAATCCGTCTTGCCGTAGGTGATCAGGCCGGTGAAGCGATAGTCCATCGGCAGTTCAGCCGTCAGGTCAATCGAGTGGTTGAACGTCTCTTCGAGGTTGTCCTGCGAGCGGGACGTGTCCGGGTTGTTGAGCGAATAGTTGTAGACGACCGTCTGGTTGCCCGTGGGGCTCGGCATGCCCGGAATATAGTAGGGGCTGGTCGGCTGAACCCGGATGGAGATGCGTTCGAAGCCGTCACCGGCGCGGGATTCATTGGTCCGCCGGTTGTAGATTCCGGTGTAGCCGACGTCGATGCCGGGAGCGATTTCCTGGCGCGCCTTGATCAGGAAGGCATAGCGTTCGCGGCCCGTGTAGAAATCATAGAGGTTCGACTGATCATTGAGCGAGGGATTTCCCGCCAGCGGCAGAACCTGCGCCGACGTCGGTCTCACGCCATTGGTGGACGGCAGGCCGTAGACGGTGTTGCCGATGATCAGGGCACCGCGCTCGTCCGGGAAGACCGTGGTGCCGATGAAGCGGTTGTCGTTGCCGCCGTAGGGGCGCAGGTCCTGCAACATGTAGTCGCGCACATCACGGCCCACGCTGTCGTTGGTGTCATAGGAGCCGGCGACCAGCAGGCTGCCGCCGTCCCACGTCCGTCCGAACACACCATCGATGGCGTACTGGTCATACAGGGTGGTGGTGTAGCGGCTGCTGAGTTCGAGGCCGTCGAAATTCCGACGGAGGATGTAGTTGACCACGCCGGCGACGGCGTCCGAACCGTAGATGGCGGACGCCCCGTCCGTGACGACCTCGACCCGCTCGATGGCCGAGAACGGCACCAGGTTGGGGTCGGACACCTGGGCGTTGCCGCCCTGGGGAACAACGCGACGACCGTCGAAGAGCACGAGGGTGGCATTGTTGCCGAGACCCCGCAGGTTGACGCCGGCGGCGCGACCGCCGCTGGACGTCAAAGTGGTGCCCTGGCTGGAAGCCTGGGGCAGTCGGGCGACCAGCGCGCTTGCGTCGCGAGCGGGGGCCTGGACGATGTCTTCCTGGGAGATCCCGACCGTGGCGGAGCCGACCGGCGCGACGCCGCGGATGGCCGTTCCGGTTACGACGACGTCGTCGAGTTCTGCGGCGTCTTCATCGGCCTCTTGAGACTCCGGATCCTGGGCGCGGGCGGCCGCCGCGGCGGTGGTGCGGCTTGTGTCCTGGGCCCAGGCAAGGGAGGGCACCGCGACCAGAGCGAGGGCGACCGAACTCATCAGTCCCGCTCGCCAGCCGAGCTGGCCGACACGCCGGATATCAACACCTGCACTCTTTTGAATCACGCTCATTACTCTTCCTCCCTCTATGTTGCTTTATCGGCTCCATTGAACTGGGCCGCACTTGTTTTTGTTTTTAGTGTATTGACTTCATTGAACTGTTTTCAGTTCTTTCGCGCCTCGACTGTCGCGCTTCTATTGCCTGATGCCTGTCGATCAGTGTCCGGGCCCGGGCGACGATCGGCCCATCGATCATCCGGCCGTCGATGGAGAAGGCCCCACGGCCATCGGCGTCCGCCTCCCCGGCGGCCTGAACCAGACGACGCGCCTCGACGACCTGTTCGGCGGTCGGCGAGAACGCCTCGTTCAGGAGCGCGATCTGCGACGGATGAATGCAGCTGGATCCGACGAAGCCGAACCGCCGGGACCTGAGCGCCAGCGCCCGATAGGCATCGGGGTCGTCGAACCGGGTGGCGGGGCCCATCAGACCGAGCGGCATCAGCCCGGTCGCCGCCGCAACGATGACCAGCTGCTGGCGCGGCATCAGCAGGGTCTCCTCGCTGGCCTCCATGCCCAGATCGAAGGCGAAATCCTCATTGCCCAGATTGATCGCGATGGTTCGCGGGCTCGCTCCGGCGATCGCGGGCATGTCCAGGAAGCCATCCGCCGTCTCAATGAGGACCACGAACCGCACCGATCCGGACGCCAGCCCGGCCCGCGCCTCGGCGTCCGAGACCAGACCGTCGAGATGTTTCAGCCGCGCCGCGTTGCGGACCTTGGGGATGACGAGCGCTGCCACGCCGGGCTGCACCGCGGCGGCGATGTCCTGCGCGGCCATGTCGCCGTCGTTGATCCGCACAAGCACATCGGCGCCCGCCCGCCCGACCGTCGGAATGGCAGTCGCGAGCCCCGCCCGGGCGACCGCCTTGCGGTCGGCCGGCACACTGTCCTCCAGGTCGAGGATGACGCCGTCCGCAGCCGCGATATGCGGGCTCGCCACGTATTTCTCGACGTGGGCCGGCACATACTGGAGCGAGCGCCACACGGGGGTCATGCCTCCGCTCCCGCGTCTGGCGCGCGATCCTCGATCGCCACCCGGGCGTCGACCAGTCTTTCGTAGTCGGCATCGCCGATCCCGAGCTCGCCGAGGAGGGCGCGGTTGTGTTCGCCCAGCCGTGGCGCCGGATAGCGGATGGAGCCGGGCGTCTCCGACATGCGGGGCACCACATGGTGCATCGGCAGGCTGCCGATGTCGGCATCGGGGTAGTCCGCGAGGATCTCGCGCTCCACCACATGCGGATCGACCATGATCTGGCCGATGTCGTAGATCGGGCCGACGGTCACCTCGGCCTTTTCCATCAGGGCGACGAGGTCGGTCTGGTCGAAGCCGGCGATGAAGCCGCCGATCACCTCGTCCAGCGCGGCGACATTGTTCAGCCTGTCCGCATTGGTGCGGAAACGGGGATCAAGGATCAGGTCCGGGCGGCCGATTGCATTGAAGATCCGCTCGGCCATGGACTGGGTCGAGCCCGACAGGCTGACGAATTTTCCATCGCGACACCGGTAGGCGTTTCGCGGCGCCGAGTTGCTGGACCGGCTGCCGGTGGCCTTGCGGGTCTCACCGGTGAGGCGGAAATTGGCGGCTTGCGGGCCCAGCAGGGCGAACAGCGGGTCATAGAGCGGCAGGTCAATGACCTGTCCCCTGCCCTCGGGCCGCTCGGCTTCGCGCAGCGCCAGAAGCGCGGCGGAAACGCCGTAAACCCCGGCGACGCCGTCGGCGAGATACATGGGTGGCAGGATCGGCTCGCGATCCTCGAAGCCATTGATCGAGGCGAAGCCGGACATGCCTTCGATCACGGTGCCGAAGCCAGGGCGCTGATAGTAGGGACCGTCCTGGCCCCAGCCCGAGATACGCACGATCACCAATTTGGGATTGCGCTTGAGCAGGATTTCGGGCGCGAGACCCATGGCCTCAAGCACGCCGGGACGGAAGCTCTCGACGATGATCCCCGCCGACGGGACGAGATCGAGCAGGAGTTCGCGTGCCTTGGTCGAGCGAAGATCGAGGCAAAGGCTCTTCTTGTTGCGGGCGTAGATCTTCCAGTGGGTCGACACACCGCGCGTCTTCCATCCGCGGAGGGTATCGCCGTTCGGCGGCTCGACCTTGATCACCTCGGCACCGAAGTCGCCGAGCATCTGGGTCAGGACGTTGCCGGCGAACAGGCGCGACAGATCGAGCACCCGCACGCCATCCAGCGGGCCGCCGGCTCCGGGCTCATAGTCCCGGAGGCGCAAGGCGGGGGATGAGACCGGGCGCGCTTCAGTCATTGCCGTGCGCCAGGAAGTCGGCGATGTCCCAGTACCCCGTGCGCGGCATGGGGACGTCGCCGCGCGTGCGGACCTCGAGCAGGAACGGGACATCCTTCGCCAGCGCGGCCTTGATGCCCGCCTCGAGGTCGTCAGGCTCCTCGATCAGCGCCGACTCGATCCCGAAGGATTTGGCCAGCATCTGGAAATCGGGATTGTAGAGCTCGCCGTCCGGCGTCCGGAATTCGGTGCCGTAGCTGTTATCGAAATAGGTCGTGCCGACGGTACGGATCGTCGAGTAGCAGAAGTTGTTGAACAGGACCCAGAGGACCGGAATATCCAGCTCGACCGCCGTGGTCAGGGCCCCCAGCACCGACATCAGGCCGCCGTCGCCGACGAGTCCGAGCACCTTGCGGTCCGGCGCGCCCAGCTTGGCCCCGATCGCGGCACCGGGCGAATAGCCCATGGTCGCCATGCCGCCGCTGGTGATGAAGCCGGCCGGGCTGGCGATCTCCAGCTGCTGGCCGGCGCCGTTCTTGTTCCAGCCGACGTCCGTCACGAACACCGCATCGGCCGGGGCCGCCTTCGACAACTCCATCAGCAGGCGGGCCGGATGGATCGGCTTGGTGTCGACCAGCTGGGTGTCCTTGAGCTCCTCGCGCCAGGCCGCCTTGCGCGTGGCCGTGACCGCGGCCTGGGCCTGGGCCGCTGCCGACGGGCGGGGCGTATCCAGGAGCGCGGTTGCGAGCTGGGCCAGGGTCGCCTTGGCGTCACCGAGAATGCCGATGTCGACGGGATAGCTCTTGCCGATCTCCTGCGGATCGATGTCGATCTGGATCAGGGTCGTCCCGGGAATATTGAACGTGTGCTCCGGCCGCCATGAGCTGCAGTCCGCCTCGCCGAAGGCGGTGCCGACGGCCAGGATGACGTCGGCGTTGCGCGCGCTCTCGTTGGCGACCCGCGAGCCCCAGATCCCCGTGGTGCCCAGCGACAGGGGGTGGGTCTCGGGGAAGACGCCCTTGCCCACCAGGGTGGTCGCCACCGGCGCGCCCAGGCGTTCGGCCAGCGCCTGGAGTTCTGCGAAGGCGCCGGACAGGGCCACGCCATTGCCGGCGAAGATCACCGGATTGACGGCGGAGGACAGTAGCCGGGCCGCCTCGGCCACGCCCTGGGCGTCGCCCATGGAGCGGGGGAAGTTGGGGCGACGCGAGCGCGTCACCGGGGCGGCGGAGATCTTCTGCGAGAAGACGTCCATGGGGATGTCGAGCAGCACGGCGCCGGGCCGCCCGGTCTGGGCGATGTTCAGCGCCCGGTGCATGATCTCGGGCAGGAATTTGGCGTCGTCGACGCGCCAGACCCGCTTGCAGATCGGCCGGAAGATATCGCCCTGGGACGCGTCGGCATGCAGCCGCATGCTCTGATGGGCCTCACGCGGGTGATGGTAGGACGGCGTGTTGCCCGTGATCACCACCATCGGCGTGCCGTCCATGGCAGCCGAGGCGACGCCGGTGACCGTATTGGTCAGGCCGGGCGACAGGTGGACATTGATGACCGCCAGCTTCTTCGACACCCGGTAGTAGGCGTCGGCGGCATGGACCGCCTGCTGCTCGTGGCGGAAGGAGATGTATTCAATGCCCAGCCGCTGGCAGGCGTCGATGAGGGCGTAGTTGGTGTGACCGCACTGGCCGAAGACCTTCTCGACGCCCTCCTCCTTCAGGCACTGGGCCATGAAGATCGCGCCGGTCACGCCCTGGTCGTTCATCGTTCCATCCATCACAGGGTCACCGTCACGAGGCGCTCTTCGGTCATTTCGCGGATCGCGTATTTCGGGCCTTCGACGCCGACGCCGCTCTCCTTCACCCCGGCGAACGGAATGAGATCGACGCGGCTGCTCGAGGCATCGTTGAGGTGGACCACGCCGACATGCAGGCGCGCCGCGCCTTCGAGCGCTCGCTGGATGTCCCGGGTGAACAGGCCGGCGGCGAGGCCGAACTCCGTGGCATTGACCCGGTCGATGGCCTCATCGAGCGTGTCGCAGGGAATGATCGACAGCACCGGCGCGAAGATCTCCTCGCACATCACCCGCATGTCCGGCGTGACGTCCGTCAGCACGGTCGGCGGCAGGACGGCACCGGTCCGGACACCGCCGGCCAGAAGCGTCGCGCCCCGGGCGACGGCCTCCTGGACCCAGGCCTCGGCGCGAGCCGCGTCCTTCTCGCTGATCATCGGCCCGACATCGGTGTGGTGATCGCGCGGATCTCCGACCACCAGTGACGCGACCTCCGACATCAGTTTCGCGGTGAAGGTCCGGAGGACCTCCCGCTGAACGAACAGCCGCTGGGTCGAGGTGCAGGCCTGCCCCTGACGGCGGAAGCCCGACTGGGCGCATCGCACGGCGGCCCGGTCCAGGTCGGCGTCGGCGCAGACGATGGTGGCGGCGATGCTGCCGAGCTCGAGCGCGACCGGGCGCAGACCGCGGCTCTGGCGGATCAGCTTCCCGACCGGCGTGCTGCCGGTGAAGGTGAAGAAGTCGATGCCCTCATGGTCGACCAGCTGCTGACCGACGCCGCGGCCTTCGCCATGCACCAGGTTGATGTGGGTCGGCGGCACGCCGGCCTCGAGCATCAGCTCGAACAGCCTGGTGGCGGACAGGGGCGTCGCCGCCGGCGGCTTGAAGACCACGCTGTTGCCGGCTGCCAGGGCCGGGGCGACCTTGTGGGCGACCATGTTGAGCGGCGAGTTGAACGAACTGATCCCGCCGACCACGCCGCGCGGAACCCGGATCGTGAAAGCCATCCGGTGCGACTGACCGGCCGCGCCCTGGATCGGCACCATTTCACCGACCAGGCGGCGGGCTTCTTCTGCGGACAGGCGGAAGGTCTCGGCGGCGCGGCCGACCTCATTGTTCGAATCCTTCCACGGCACGCCGGATTCGCTGATGATCAGCCCGGCAAGCGCCTCGCGGTTCGCCTCGATCAGGTCGGCCACCCGCATCAGCAGCCGGTAGCGTTCATGGGGCTCAAGCTTGATGGACTCGAAAGACCGGCGCGCCGCAGCAACCGCGGCGTCGACCTGGGCGGTCGAGGCACACTGGATAAGACCGATCGGCTGGCCCGAGTATTTGTCGACAACGGAGATGGACTCCCCGTCGCCTTCAACCCAGACGCCGTCGATGAGCAGCTTGATCGCTTGTTGGCGTGGCACCGTATTTCCTTCCTAACCGCAAGCGCCTCTCCGGGCGTGTCGGTCGGGGTGCAGGCCGGGACTCATCCCTGGACCTGAACCCGTATGGAGAGACGTAGACCCGGCTGCACTAAAGCAATAGTGATGTTTCGTTCAGCCAAAGATGAGATAAGCTCATCGATTATGCATCATAGGCGCATACCGGGTCCGGCGCGCGAACTGTGCTGCTCAAGCCGCGAGAGCCCACATGAAGTTCGAGTTCTTCATCACCCTGGACTCCATCCTGAGGAACGGCAGTTTCGCCGGCGCAGCGGAGGACATGGGCCTGAGCGCCAGTGCCGTGAGCCTTCAGGTCAAACGCCTTGAGGAATATCTGGGGCAGCCGCTGTTCGACAGGTCCGGACGGACGTCGAAGCCGACACCGCTCGCCCGGGAACTGACCGAAAACGTGCGCGCCGCGCTGGATGCCGTCGAGGCCGCGCGCACGCGTCAGACCATCGCCCTCACTGGCCGGGTGGTTCTGGGCACCATCCGGTCGTTACAACCGACGATGATTCCCCTGGTCCTGCGCGAGATCAACCGCCGGCATCCGGAGCTGAGCGTCCGGGTGATCCAGGGCGATTCCGTCGAGCTCCTCGACCAGCTGAAGGCGGGCCGCCTCGATGGTGTCGCCCTGATCCGTCCTACCTCCGGCGGCTCGAGCCGGCTGTACTGGGAGGATCTGACGGAACAGCCGTTCGTGTTCGTCGCCCCGCCGGACAGCGAAGGCGAATCGATCGCGGCCCTGGTCCGACGCTACAACTGGCTGCAGTTCGACACCTCGCTGACCAGCGGGCGGGTCGCCGCGACCTACATGCGCCGGATCGCGCCCTCGATGACGCCCAAGTTCGAGCTCGAGTCCATCGAAGCGGTGCTGGCCATGGTCTCATCCGGGCTGGGTGTTTCGATCATTCCAGATGCGCGGGGCGCGATGGTCGACGCCTATCCCGTGCGCCAGATATCGCTCGGAAAGAACGCGCCGACCCGCCAGATCGCCTTCGCCTGCCGGGGCGCTGATTTCGACAACCGTCGCGTCTCGGCGCTCCGCGACGCGTTCAAGCTCAGCTACCAGTCGATCATGGACTGATTTGACCGGGCATCAGGCCGCCGGCCCGGGCACGCGGTGCCCCCGGACCAGCAGAGCCGCGCCGTTCAGTGCGAACCGGGCGTTCCCGAGGCGGCGGCGTTCCGGACCCGGGCCCTGGACGCGGCGAGCGCGAAGCCGGCCAGCAGCAGATAGCCGATCAGCGGGACATAGAAGACCGGATTGAGGGTGGCCGCGCGATCCGCGATCTGGCCCGCGATCGGCGGCAGGACCGCGCCGCCGATGATGCCGAAAACCAGCAGGCCGGAGGTGGCCGGGATCGGCGCCGTCGACCGTTCCAGGGTCAGGGTGAAGATGGTCGGGAACATGATCGAGTTGAAGAAGCCGATGGCGATCGCGGCATAGGCGGCGGTCGTCCCGCTGGTCTGGGTGACCACGAGGCAGAGCACGGC
>Ga0187845_1000185_pt1 | contig 36306 bp, 32 predicted proteins | sample SpaLakP09_SKY_68_FD_134515 | JGI IMG/M metagenome (GOLD analysis project Ga0187845, IMG submission 134515) | Oligotrophic lake water microbial communities from Sparkling Lake, Wisconsin, USA - SP09_SKY_68 | ecosystem: Environmental > Aquatic > Freshwater > Lake | place: USA: Sparkling Lake... | reverse complement strand
TCCTGGCCCAGTTCGAGATGAAGCCGCGCCATGTGCGCCTGCCCTTCATCGACACCGTGGACAAGGCCCACCAGGCGGTGCGGCAGATCAACCACACCGGCGAGGTGGAGGGCAAAAAGCCCGTGGTCTTCACCACCCTGGTCAACATGGAAGTGCTCAAGGTCATCCAGGAAGGCTGCAAGGGCATGCTGCTGGACATGTTCGGCACCTTCGTCCACCCGCTGGAGGAAGAGCTGGGCATCAAGTCGCACCACCGCGTGGGCCGCTTCAGCGACGTGAGCCGCAGCAAGGAATACACCGACCGCATCGAGGCCATCAACTTCAGCCTGGCCCACGACGACGGCCAGAGCAACCGCGACCTGGCCGGTGCCGACGTGATCCTGGTCGGCGTGAGCCGCAGCGGCAAAACCCCTACCAGCCTGTACCTGGCCATGCAATGTGGCCTGAAAGCCGCCAACTACCCCCTGATCCCCGAGGATTTCGAGCGCCGCCAGCTGCCCCCCGCCCTGGTGCCATTTCGCAACAAGATCTTTGGCCTGACCATCAGCCCCGACCGCCTGGCCGAGATCCGCGCCGAGCGCCGCCCCAACTCGCGCTACGCCAGCCTGGAGAACTGCCGCATGGAAGTCTCCGAAGCCGAGGCCATGATGCGCCGCGCGGGCATCCGCTGGTTGTCCACCACCACCAAATCGATCGAAGAGATTGCCACCACCATCCTGCAGGAGATCCGGCCAGAGAAGCTGGTGTATTGAGCGGCAACCGCCCTCCACACGATGCTGCGCTTTGCATGAACAGAATTTCATTCACCGATTTCGATGCCTGGACAACACGCCAAACGCGGCTGATCCGGGACAACGCCTTTTTCGACGCCGCCCACGCCTTTGAGGACGAGGGGGTGATGTTTCACCAAGGCGATCTGGTGGTGGACGAGCTGATGGTCGCGCCGGTCAGCGTCATCGACGGCAACGTGTCCGCACGCAAGATTTGCTACCCCTACGACGTGGGCCTGCTGGTGGTCACCGGCAACCTGGCCTGCGAGCACATCGGCCGCATGAGTTTTGACGTGATTGTTGGCGGCCACCTCCACGCCCAATCGGTATGCCTCAATACCTCGAACGACTATCTGCTGCGGGTCGGCGGCGACATCACCTGCGACTTCTTTTCCGAATACGGCTGCGCTGTGGAGGTGCAGGGCAGGATCATCTGCCCCAAGGTGCTCTCCCTCATGAACGAGGTGGTCGCCCATGGCGGCATCGAAGGCGAGCTGATAGACAACTTCCGGGGCAAGGATGTCGCGCAGGTGCTCATCAGCGAGGTGCTGACAGACGACGGGTACTTTGATGAGGAGAAGTTCGAGGCCTGTGTCCGCAGCGGGAAGTCGCCCTACAAGCGCTGACCTTCAGCAGGTCTTCACGGCGTGCATCTGCGTACTTTCAACTCCATGGACCAGAAGGCTTAGCGAGCCAGCGTAAATTCTCATTAAAAATGGGCCCTACCGCGCTACTGGTATTCCCAATAAGCTATAAATAACATAGCATCCCCTAGCAGAGCCTGTGGCTCAGCCCGGCATGCGCTGTGGGCCCGGCCCGCAGATCACGGCAAACCACCGCCAGCGTTGCCATCGCCCCCAAACAGTTCAAACACCATCCCGCGCAGCCACTGATTGACGGGTTCACGGTGCACCTTCGCGTGCCAGAACACGCTGATGGGCGCGTCAGGCAGTTTGACCGGGTGCGTGCGCACCACTAGGCCAAAGGGCTCCACCAGCTTGAGCGCCAGCCGCTCCGGCACCGTCGCCACCAGCGCCGTGCTTTGGAGGATGTGGCCCACGCTCACAAAGTGCGGCACGCTCAGCCGCACCAGGCGGTCAATGCCAGCCTTCTGGATCAGCTCATCCACCTTGCCGTGCCCCGTGCCCGCAGACACGATCACCAGGTGCTCTGCCGCCTTGTAGTCCGACAACAGCAGCTTGGGCCGGTCCAGCGCGTGGCCTTTGCGGAACAGGCACACATAACGCTGGCGGAACAAGCGCCGCTGGAAGAACCCGGCTTTCAGCTGCGGCAGCAGGCCGATGGCCAGGTCCACCTTGCCAGCCTCCATGTCTTCGCGCAGATGGGCGGCGTTGTTGCGCACGGTGTTCAGCGTGACGCCCGGCGCCTCCCGCCCCAGGCGCTCCAGCAGCGCGGGAAGGAAGACGATCTCGCCAATGTCTGTCATGCCGATGGTGATGGTGCGCTTGAGCGTTGCGGGCGTGAACTGTGTGCGCTGGTTCAGCCCGCTGTGGATCATGCCCAGCGCATACCCCACGGACTCGCCCAATTGCTCGGCAAAAGGCGTGGGCACCATGCCGCCCGAGGTGCGCAGGAACAGCTCGTCGCCAAAAATGCGCCGCAGCTTGGCCAGCGCGTTGCTCACGGCAGGCTGCGTCAGCCCCAGGTTGTCGGCCACCTTGGAAACGCGCCGCTCGACCATGAGTTGCTGAAACAGCACCAGCAGGTTCAGGTCGATATCCGATAGCTCCATCGCCACTCCATCAGCTTGGGTGATATGAAGTGGCGATGGTATTGCAGCCAGTGATTCGCAGGCGCTTTCGTGGGCACAATGGGCTGGATGAAATCGAACGCAGCCCGCCATGGACATCCTCGTTCAGCCGCTTAACCGCGTGATCCGCGCCGAGCCCGGCGTGAACCTGCTTGACGCCCTGCGCGCGGCGCAGGTTCCGATGTCGTATTCGTGCCTTTCTGGCCGCTGCGGCATCTGCCGCTGCCGGGTGCTGTCTGGTGAGGTGCTCGATGGCGGGCGCGAGCAGCAGCGTCCGCTGGACGGCGTGGACGGTGCCGTGCTGGCCTGCCAGACCTATGTGACCGAGCCCTGCACCATCGAAGTGCCCGCCCCCGAAGAGGCTGTGGTGCACCGTGCACGCGTGGCCAAGGCCACCGTGGTGGGCATCGAGCCGCTGGCGGCAGACGTCCGGCGCCTGCTGCTCAAGGTGGCAAAACCCATGGCGTACTCACCAGGCCAGTACATGCAGCTGGGGTTCACGCCGACGCATGTGCGGCCCTATTCGATGGCAAACCTGCCGGGCGAACAGCTGCTGGAGTTCCACGTACAGCTCATGCCCCAGGGCCGGGTCAGTGGCTACATCGCCGGGCAACTGAAGGTGGGGGACAAGGTCAAGGTCAGTGGGCCGCTGGGCGCGGCCTATCTGCGCCAGCAGCACACGGGGCCCATGCTGTGCGTGGCCGGGGGCACCGGGCTGGCGTCGGTGCTGTCGGTGGTGCGCGGCGCAGTGGCTGCGGGGATGCGCAACCCCATTCACCTGTACTTCGGCCTGCGCTCGCCGCGCGAGCTGTATGGCCTGGCATGGCTGGACCATTTGCGCAGCGTGCACCCGGCGCTGCAGGTGCATGTGGTGGTGGCCTCGGGCGCCGACTCTGCCACGCAGCGGCGCGGGCTGGTGACCCAGGCCATCGAGCAGGACCACGCCAGCCTGCAAGGCTGGCAGGCGTATCTGTGCGGATCGCCGCCGATGGTGGAAACCACCACACTGCTGGCGCTGGGCAAAGGCCTGGAGGCGGCCCACCTCCATGCCGAGGCGTTTTACCTGCAGGGCGACTGATTCCGTCTCCAAATCATCCGCGTCGTTGTTGCTTCGCCTTGCCGTGCTACAGCACTGTCTGCGGCTTCGCGCCTAGACACGAATGATCTGGAAACGGAATGAGAGCCTTATTGAGTCGGCATCTTTGAACTTGAAAACCCGTTCGGGCTGAGCCTGTCGAAGCCCTGCACGGCGCTTCGACAGGCTCAGCGTGAACGGTTCAAGTTGATTCAAGCCGACTCAATAAGCCTCAGCCCGCATCCGGCTGCGCACTGGGCGCCGCCTTGCGGAACGCCTCCAGCTGCGCGCAGGCCGCGTCCACCTCCTGCACCAGCGGCCAGCGTGCCAGGTCCACCTTGAAGCGGCGCGCGCTTTCCACCTGCGGAACCAGGTACACATCGGCCAGCGTGGGGGTGCTGCCAAAGCAGAAATCACCGCGCTGCGGGTCCCTAGCCAACAGTGCCTCGATAGCGTCAAAGCCCGCGCTGATCCAGGTGCCGCACCAGTCGTTCACCGCCGCCTCGTCGGCACCAAAGCGATGGCGCAGCGCCTCCAGAATGCGGCGGTTGTTGATGGGGTGGATGTCGCAGCCCACGATGGCGGCCAGGGCGCGCACCTGGGCCCGCTGACCGGCATCACCGGGCAGCAGCGGTGGGTTGGGATAGCGTTCTTCGAGCCACTCGATGATGGCGGGCGACTGGATCATCAGGCGCTGGTCAGCCTCCAGCACGGGCACCAACTGCTGCGGGTTGATGGCCTTGAAGGCCTCGCCCAGATGCTCCTCACGCCGCAAATCGACCGCCATCTGCTCGTAGACCAGCCCCTTGAGGTTGAGCGCAATGCGCAAGCGGTGGGAGGTTCCGCTGCGGAAGAAGGAATAGAGTTTCATGCTCAGTCTCTGTTTCAGTCCCTGTGTCAGTCCAGGGCAATCTTGGCGCGCTTGACGACTTCACCGAACGTGCGCGAATCGCGTTCGATGGCCTTGGTGAGTTCGGCGGGCGGGCCGATGTAGGGCTCGAAACCGAAGGTCGCCAGGCGCTCCTTGACCTCCGAGGTGGCAGCACCTTGCCCACGTCGGCATTGATCTTCTCGATGGCGGCCTTTGGCGTGCCAGCAGGCGCGAACAGGCCCACCCAGGTCTTCACTTCAAACCCGGCCGGGCCGCCCGCTTCACCCATGGTCGGAATGTCGGTGAAGCCCGCCAGGCGCTGGGGCGCAGCCAGGGCCAGAAACTTCACCTTCTTGGCCTGGAACATCGGCCCGGCCGTCGCCGCCGTGCCAAACGCCCACTTGATGTCCCCCGTGGCCACAGAGGTGTAGACGCTGCCCATGTCCTTGTAGGGCACATGCATCATCTTCGTGCCCGTTGCCGCCTCCAGACTCGCCGCGCCCACATGGGCCACGCTGCCAATGCCCCAGGAGCCGTAGGTGATGTCGCCCGGCGCAGCCTTGGCCGCCTTGATCAAATCGCCCACGTCCTTCCAGGGCGAGTTGGCCGCCACCACCACAAAGAAGTTCGTGAAATACACCGGAGCGACGGGCTCGAAATCTTTGGTCGGGTCGTAGGGCAGCTGCTTGAAAACATGCGGCTGCAAGGCCATGTGCGTGTTGTCCACTTGCAGCAGCGTGTAGCCGTCGGGCGCTGCGCGCTTGGCATCACCGATAGCGATGAAACCGTTGGCCCCTGGTTTGTTGTCGATGACAAGTTGCTGCCCCCAGTTGCGCGACAGGCGCTCGCTGAGGATGCGCATCACCGCGTCGGGGCCGCTGCCGGGCGAATAGGGCGCGACGGAGCGAACGGGTTTGGCGGGGAAGGTCTGCGCCACTGCATGGGGCAAGCTAGCAGCGGCCACAAGGGCCAGCGCGCAAAACGCCAGAGCGGGTCTAAAAATCTGTGAACGAATGGCGGTCAGCATGGGGGTGTCTCCTTGGTTTTATGAAAGCCGAATTCGGCTTGGTGAGTGATGGATCAAACAGTGACTTGCACACGGTGGCTGTGCAGCACCTCAAAAATCGGCGCATCGCTGAAGCGAAACAGATCCAGCGCGCCAGCGGCCGATGCCTGGGCCGAGAACGGTTGCCACGACGGCACCACAAACAAGTCGCCCCGCGCCACCTGCCAGGTGCGATCCCCCACCGTGACGGTGCCGCTGCCTTCAAACACCTGGAACACCGAAGAACCCACCTCACGGTGCACCCGCGTTGCACCGCCCGCACGCACGCGGTGCATTTCGGTCCGCATGGTGGGCAGCACATCGGCGCCGGTGGTGGGGTTGGTAAAGCGCACCGCCGCATGCCCGGGGCTCAGGGTGCCCGGCTGGCCTTCGTCTTCCAGCGCGAGCTGATCGGCCAAGGCACGGTCGGTGTCCACCCAGCGGTAAGCCAACAGGGGCGTGGCGGGCTGCGCCTGCACCATAGATACCGGGCGCAGGCCAGGGTGGCCCCACAGCCTTTCGGAATAAGAACGCTCGGCGGTGGTGCGCTCAGCGGGCGGAAGCTTCTCGCGCCCCACTTCGAAGAACTGGCTCTCGGTGTAGTACGAGAACGGAATGTCCAGGCCGTCGATCCAGGCCATGGGCTCGGTGGCAGCGTTGTGGTGGGCATGCCAGTTCCAGCCGGCCTGGGGCAGAAAGTCGCCCCGCGACATGCGCACCGCATCGCCATTGACCACGGTCCAGACGCCCTCGCCTTCCACCACAAAACGAAACGCGTGCTGCGTGTGCCGGTGCTCGGGGGCGTCTTCGCCGGGCATCAGGTACTGGATGGCGGCCCACAGCGTGGGCGTGGCAAAGGGGCGCCCGCCCAGCGCCGGGTTGGCCAGCGCAATCGCACGGCGCTCCCCGCCACGGCCCACGGGCACGATGGCGCCCGCCTGTGCGGCCAGGGCCTTCAAGCGGTCCCAGCGCCACAAGTGCGGCACGGCCTTGGATTGGGGCTGGCGGGGCATCAGGTCGCCAATCTGCGTCCAGAGCGGTACCAGCAGCTCTTGCTCAAAGCCCCGGTACAGCTGCTCCAGCTCGGGCGTCGGCTCGGGCTGGCCTTTGCCCGCAACGGCGTGCAGCCGCACGGGGGACGGCGTGAGGTCGGTGGTCATGGTGGGGTTGTCTCCTGGATGTGGTTTTTTCTTACTCCGCCGGGCCAACGTGGAGCACGATGCTGCCCACGCCCTCAATGTGGCCGTCGATACGGTCGCCCGCCAGCACGGGGCCTACGCCCTCGGGCGTGCCGGTAAAGATCAGGTCACCCGGCTGCAGGTGGTAGAACTTGGACAGGTCGGCAATCAGCTCGGGGATGTTCCAGATCAGCTTGGACAGGTCGGACTTCTGGCGCACGGTGCCATTGACCGACAGCTCCAGCTCGCCCTGGCCCAGCACTACCTGCGGCATGGGCACGATCTCGGAGACCACGGACGACTGCTCCACATCCTTGCCCAGGTCCCAAGGCCGACCCTTATCCCGCGCCACCAGCTGCAGGTCGCGGCGCGTCATGTCCAGGCCGCAGGCATAGCCATAGACAAGGCGGGGCGCATCGGCCTCGCTCACGCGAAAACCGGGCGCACCAATGGCCACCACCAGTTCCATTTCGTGGTGGTAGTTCTGTGTGCCGGGTGGGTAGGCCACGGTGGCATCCGACTCGACCAGCGTGGACGGTGCCTTGGTGAAATAGAACGGCACCTCCACCGCCTTGTCCACCGGGCGCCCCATCTCGACTGCATGCGCGTGGTAGTTGCGGCCCACAAAGAACAGCCGGTGGATAGGCAGGCGCTCGCTGCGGCCACGCACAGGCAGCGAATAGACGGGGGGCGGGGTCCAGAGGTAAGTGGTTGACGTGGTTGCGGTCATCGGTGGTTTCCTTAGCGGGTTGTCGTGTTCGGTTCTGGTGAGCTTGGGTGCGGGTGCGGGCTTCTGTGCTGCGTGGCATCCATGCGGGTTCACAGCTTTGCCATCGGCGTGTTCAGGTCGGCCAACCGCTCGGCATCCACAGGCTTGCGCTGCTCGATCAGCCTGCGGGCAAAGCGCAGGTCGCGCGCTGCGTTGGCGCCTACGGCGGCCTGCACCACATCGCCCGCCAGGTAAAACAACACAAAGCTGCCGCTGGCCGGGTCGCCCCGCTGCACCACGCGGTGCGCAGGCGTGGGCATGCCGTAGATCTGCAGGTTCATGCCGTACTGGTCGGACCAGAACCACGGCAACGGCTGGTAGTCCACGGCCTGGCCCAGGGCCGAGCGCGCGGCGGCCATGCCCTGCTCCTGCGCGTTCTGCCACGATTCAAGCCGCAGGCTGCGGCCCGCCCAGGGGTTGGGTGCCACGGCCACATCGCCTGCTGCCAGGATGTGGGGGTCGGACGTGCGGCATTGGGCATCGACCAGCACGCCACCTTCGCAAGCCAGGCCCGCCTCGCGCGCCAGCTCGTCGTTGGGCACCAGGCCAACGCCCAGCACGATGGTGTCGCACGCCAGCGCGCTGCCATCGGCCAGCAAGACCTCCGAACGAATATCTGCGCCGTCTGCACCACCTGCAGCGCGGGCAAAACCCCGCACCCCTGCGCCCAGCAGCACGCGCACGCCCTGGGCGCGGTGCAGCGCCAGCAGATACGCCGACACCTCGGCAGGCACGGTGCGTTCACACAAGCGGCTTTGCGTCTCCACCACCACCACTTCCGCGCCCTGCTGGCGTGCGGTGGCCGCTACCTCCAGGCCGATCCAGCCACCGCCCACCACCACCACGCTGCGGCCAGGCCGAAGGGCCGGGGCCAGCGCCTTCGCATCTTCAATGGTGCGCAGCGTGTGCAGCGGCACCTGGTCTGCCCCCGGCACGGCAAGCCGCCGGGCGCGCCCGCCGGTGCACAGGATGAGCTTGTCGTAGGGCTGCGCGGTGCCATCCGACAGCAGCACCTGCTTGGCAGCGCGGTCAATGCGGTGCACCTGCACGCCGGGCCGCCATTGCACCGCCAGGGCGTCAAAGGCCTCGGGCTTCATGAGGCGCGCGCTCTCCGGCGCGGCTGCGCCCGATAGCACCGCCTTCGACAGCGGTGGCCGCTCGTGCGGCGAATGGGCTTCATCACCGATCAGCACAATCTGGCCCGCAAAGCCTTCACTGCGCAGCGTTTGCGCTGCCCAGCCGCCCGCCTGGCCCGCACCGACGATCACGATGGTGTGGGCCGGTTGGACGTTTGCGCCTTCGTGCGGCAATGCGGCAGCCTCGACCTCAGGTCGTTCGGCAGTCATGGGGGTCTCCTTGAGAGGGCTCAGTCCAGGGCCAGCCACACGCGGCCGCCCTCGATCTTCACGGGGTAGCTGCGCAGCGGCTCGGTGACGGGCGCGCAGGTGGGTTTGCCGTTGCGCACGTCAAACTTGCCCTGGTGCAAAGGGCATTCGATCTCGTGCCCTTCCAGAAACCCATCGCACAGGCGCGCATGGCCGTGGGTGCAGATGTTGTCGGTGGCAAACACCTCGCCGCCCACGCCATACAGCGCAATGTCGCGCCCGGCCACGGCCAGGCCCATCACGTCATCCTCTGGCACATCGTCCCGCGCTGCGGCGTCAATCCAGTTCGTCGTCATGGCGGCTCCTCAGATGGGGTAGATCAGCGAGTTGGGGATCATCTCGCTGTCGTAGATAACGAGGCGCGACGCGAATTTCAGGCCCTCGGGCGTGGGCACCACTTCATCCAGCGTGCGTCCCACGTTGAACACCGTCGATTCCTTCGACAGGCGCGTGCGCAGCACCGCATAGTTGGCCTCGCAGTGGATGCGGCCATCGGCATCCACCTTGTGCACCAGCGGCGCACCCACCACGTGGCGCTGGTAGTAGGGGTCGTGGAACAGCGTCTCGCGGATACCGTAAACGCGGTCTTTCAGCATGCCCTTGCTGTCAAACGCCAGTGTGGCCAGCGGGAACCCGCGCTCGTGGTTCTCGCGCGGCTGCAGCTTGTACACGCAGTGGTCGATAAAAAATTCAGGCCACGCCTCCCAGTCCGCCGCGTCGAGTGCGCGGGCGTAGCGGGCATAGAGCTGGTTCAGTTCGAAGTAGGTCTGGAAGTCCATCATGGTCAAGCCTCCGCCTCCATCACCTTGCGCCAGTATTCGTACATGCCCCGGATCAGCGTCTCGGTCACCATGTGGTCTGTGTCGCCTACCTCACGCCCGCCCAGCTCGGCCAGCGTGCGGTGCGCGGGCTTGGTCTCAAAACCCTCTTGCGACCACTCGATCACCTCGCCATCGTCGGCCGACACAAAGCCCGCCGGGCCGAACAGATTGGCCTGGCGAAGGCGGCGCTGCGTCATTGCTTCGCTGTCGTCTTCAAAGCCAAAGTGCGTCCAGACAAAATCGAAAGCGCCCTTGCCATCGGGCTGGATGTGGCGCGTGGACACGCTGTTGACCTGCTGTTGAAAAATCACGCTGGGGAACACGGTCATCATCACCGCCGTGGGCACCGACGCCCCCGCGCTCGGCGCCGCAGCGCCCTCCCCGCTGGCTGCCGGGGCCGGCCCCGCCCACCAGTCCTCCTGCGCAATGTCCAAAAAGCGCGGGTCGTTCAGCTCCATGCCCGCCTTGAAGCTGGACACCTGCGTCACATCCGCCGCCTTGCCCGCCGCGCCGCGCGTGGACACCATGGCCGCATGGCGGTGCTGCGCGTCCATCAGCAGTTGCGACTTGTTGTCGGCACGCCAGAGCCCAAAGGTAACGAACCAGGTGTGCAGCAGGCCGGGGTGGTACGGGTCCTTGATGTTCTCTTGCATCAGCTTCCAGTTGCCCGGAATGCGCTGGCGGTTGTAGCCCAAGATGGTGAGCTTGCGGCCATTGAACAGCCGGTCAAAGTAGCCCAGGATGGTGGGGCCCAAGAATTCCTCCAGCGGCTCCACGCTATGGTCAAACGACGCAAACACCACGCCGCCACGGGTGGCCACCTTGAGCTTGGTCAGCCCATGCTCTGCCGGGTTGAAGTCCGCAGGCATGCCGCCGTTGACCTTGCCATCCTGCTTCACGCCACGCCGAAACGGCACGCCCTGCAAGTCGCCCGACAGGGTGTAGTTCCACTGGTGGTACGGGCAGGTCAGGCTCTCGCGGTTGCCATGCCGCTCGCGGCAAAACGCCATGCCCCGGTGGGCGCAGACGTTTTCCACCACATGGATCGAAGCATCCTTGTCCCGCACCAGCAGCACCGAGCGCTCGCCAATCACCGTGCGCTTGAAATCCCCAGCGTTGGGAATCTCCGCCTCCAGGCCGACGTAACACCAGTGACCGTTGTAGAACAAACGGTCCAGCTCCCTGCGGTACAGCGCCTCATCGGTATAGGCCTGAAAGGGGATGCGGCTGGTGCCGTCCGTCTCCCAGCGGATCTGCTGCGGGAACACGGTCACGGGGCATTCATGCATGGGCGTCTCCTTTGTTTTTGGTCATTGCGAGTCGATCAATCAGTCTGTGGGGCCGGTGCGGATGCATCCAGCGCCTGGGAACCGATCATTCGCGCTGCAGCAATATCAGTCAATGGAACGCTGGTGATGTTTCACATCACTGGTGTGAATATGACTTTGACGGCGGCGCGGGAGATTGCAGGGCCATGTGGCGGTGCAAGGCGCGCAAGGCCACGCTGCGTGCGGGTTGCACGAGCGAGTGACGCGGGAGTGGGCAATGGGGAAGTCGGCCGAAACTTCTGCCGATGGGTCGTGGATGAGCGGACAGCCTGCCTGGCGAGGAGGTCGCCAGGGGGCAATGCTCCGCCGATGAATGGCTGGAAGCAGGCCTGAACGAACTCGGTGAGGAGCTTGACCGCCTGCGCGGCGACAAGGCTGAGAAGAAGTCGCCCAAGCGCCCCGCTACCGCATCGCTGGTCACCGCCTAGATCAGAGTCGCGAGCGGTGGATCAACGGATTGCAAATCCGTCTAGGCGAGTTCGCCGGACGGATATGGAACACAGCTAGAACGAGGAACTAGCCCCCTCAGCGTCACAGTCGATGGCTCAGCTCAGTTGCACCAAACCAACGACAGCGAGGCAGAGAATTAGAGGGAAGGGGTATGAAGGTGCTCGTCTGAGTCTACGATTTGTGTGATCGCGCCCTGCGCGACCACACAAATTTTGATCGAAGTAGATCTGACGGCCTAGAGGTCAGCAAGATGACTGGAGATGCTCCTAGTCACTGACATGTCGTTAGGATAATGCAAGAGGCACCGCCTTGCAACCCCTGAAGACGCAGAGTCGCCGAGCTGGTCCCATTGAGAACTGCATATGACAAGAACTTCGCTCTCCGAGCTTTTTGAATCGATGTATCACGGGAAGCAAAAGTTTTCCGAATTTATCTCCGAACCTATAGATAACCTATACCATCGAAAAATCATTGGCCCCCTAAGAAACCAGCGTGAAGTACTGGTTCCAGAGAAAAGGCTCAGGATATATCATTCGTTTCTGAATCTTTTCTTAATCGAGTTCTTGCCGATAAATCAGAGAGTCGTCTTTTCATACAGAAAGGGGTGCAGTGCATACGATGCTGTTGTGAAGCATGCCAAATCGAAGCATTTTTTCCAAACAGATATCTCTTCGTTTTTCTCAAGCATTAACACCAATTTGGTAAGCAAAGTCATCACGGATGGGGAAGAATTTTGCCCTGCCGGGGACATATTAGATAACCTTCCAAGAATTATTAACCTAATATGTATCAATGATTCACTACCTATGGGGTTTCCATGCTCGGCACCCATGAGCAATGCGGTACTTCTAAATTTCGATAATGCGCTTGAGCAGCACTGCATTGCGCATGGATTAATATACACACGATACTCCGACGACATCATCATCTCTACAGAAAACAAAGAAAGCCTCACCGATATCAATATCATCGTGCAGAGTTTTCTGACTCAGCATGGAGCAACAGAGCTCAAACTGAACGAGAAGAAGAGCAAAAATTTTCGAGTAGGCGGAAAAATCGTGATACTTGGCCTCATGATTTTACCCAATGGCAAAGTAACCATTGACTCGAAAGTTAAAAGAGACGTTGAAGCTCTTCTACACAGACATTCACAAGGCCGAGAAGCATTTCTTGCAGCGATCGATAAAGATGAGGATCGTGTTAAAGCAAAAATTACTGGATACTTAAATTACATCAATTCAGTAGATCAAGATTACCTGGGTAAACTAAGAAGAGATTTTGGCGTCACAGTCATCGATACATTTCTCCATCGCCCGCTGCCAAAGAGAAGAGTCAAAAATGAAGTTGAACATCAAGATAACTAATGTTCAACAAATAGTTGATTTGAGATTCAATATCAACTTCGACCGAGGTCCAATCATGTGTGTCACTGGAAAAAATGGCACCGGCAAAACCACCTTGGTTAAAGCGATCCGAAATCTGACCAACTCTGACACCTTCGCCAAAACTTCATCCGAAGACGTGTTCAAGGAGGGCAGTTCGATCGAGTATGAAATTAACGGCCTTAAGTTGGTCTACTCTTACGAAAAATCAATCGAGACAATCAACTGCCGGACTCCCGTACCGATGGATTATCGGACTAAGATGTACGTTGAGCTTCCAATTCCACATGGCGAACGATTCACTTTTTTTCAGAGAATCAGCAATTTGGATGCTGACATACGCACAGCAGTTGTTCTTAAAAATTTTACAAAACCGGAGGCGCTAATAAAATTCCTCCATCGAATTTATGATAATAAAAATTTTGACAATCTAGTAACAATAGAGATTAAGGGTGCGACTTACTATTGTCGACTGACAGTTGGCACCCGCTACTTGCGTGAGGACTACTTCAGCTCTGGGGAGTATTTTTTGATAAATATTTATCGAAGAGTATCCCAAGGTTATCGCCTCATTGTGATCGATGAAATAGATATTTCTTTGGATGCAGCAGCGCAAGTTCGACTAATTGAAAGTCTCAGAGATTTTGGCGCTGACAACGATGTCAAATTTCTGCTCACCACGCATTCGCTCGCGATGATGCAAACGCTCGAACCTCATGAAATTTTTCATTTGGAATTTGAGCAGTCAACTGGTGTCGCGAAGATTGAAAATGTACCTTACAACTACATTAAAAGTATTTTGTTCGGCTTCAAAGGCTGGGACAAATATATCCTTACCGAAGATGCTGTTTTGAAAGAGTTTTTAGAACATCTAATCAGAACTTATTGCAAGAGCATTTATTTTTCTTACAACATAATTTATATCGGCGGCGGATCAGGCACTACTGACTTAATGAAACGAAACCGCGTAGAGGAATTTTTCTCTAGCGCCGATAACGTCATCAGCGTCCTCGATGGAGATCAAAGAATACTCAGGCACGCCCGAAATAACTCGACGTTTTGCATTCCTTTCGAAAGCTTAGAAAAAGAGTTTTTAGCGCATTGCCTAGAAGGAGGGCTTAAAGGACGAGTAGATTGCCAGGCGTTGTTGAAGGGCGATATTGACCGTTTCCGCCGTTATGTACCAATTTTAAGAAAAGCACCTATCTCTACTGGCAAATCGAATATTTCTCTGAAAGACCGATTTTGGAATATTCTTCGATCTTTACGACTAGCTCCGCCAAGGAAAAATGGAAGAAAACTTGATGTCTCTTCTGAAGGCGAATTCGGTGACGCTGGTAAAAAATTGCTTAGAGAAGTGGTCAAACAACGAATAATGAGTCAGCAAGAGGTTATTCAGCATTTATGCAAGGAGAACGAAGCTGCCGTTATTAAATTCTCCGAGGAGCTACAGCGTTTTCTGACGGTTCAGCCTGCTCCCGAGGCATCGCGGGCAGCCATTGCGCTAGGAGCGCCGGTTGTGGCGAAATCTCAAAGCTAACGATTCCGACATTTCTGAGGGCCAGCGCGAATGCTGGTCACGTGGTCTAAGTGGCACAGTACACACGCGTGTAATTTAGTGGGGCCTTCTGACAAACGAGCTTGACCTTGTTCCAAGGTTTGCGGCGAGAAAGTGGAGACCAGCAGGTTCCATGAATGACGGTCTCCATCGAGCGCGATGGGTAACGACGATAGGCCTCAAGAAGCGACTGCGCACGAGTGACCACGACGGCTGTGCAATATTTTGGTAGACGCCAAGCGGCCGCTGATGATCGATGCGGTCGTTCATGGATCAAGGTGTGAACGACGACTCCCAGCCTAAAACAACCATCCACTCCACCAAAAGAAATCTGTCTATTTCCCGCCTACGGTAGCTACACATCTTGCACTCTGCACCAATCATCTCACTATCAATTTAATAGCTATAAGTCAAATACAGGCAGGCGGTAGAGCCCAATTTTCTTCAAATTTCAGCACACAGCACCACTGAAACCACGCACGCACCCATTTCGCCGGTGCTCAAGGCGCACGGCCGCTGAGACAGGCCACACACCGCCACGCCAGCAAAAGCCAACGCAGCGGCGCGTGGCGCGCAACGCTTTCTTTCTCTCTACGGCAGCGGCTTACTTCACCGCAAACCGCACATTCGCCGCCTTCTTGCCCGGCAGTGTCACCAGTGCCACCACCTTGGTGCCTGCTGCGACCTTGAAGATGCCTTTGGTTTCGAGCCTGCCCTCGCCTGCCGGTACAAGCACAGCCTCGGATTTTTCGGTGCCGTTGAGCAGGGTGAGCTTGGCGCTCACGCCTTCGGTCTTGGCGGGTTTGCCGTGGTCGCGCAGGTGCAAGGTGATGGTGTCGGGTTTGGCGACGAGTTCGTAGTCCATGTCGTTGGCTTCGGCCACGATGCCACCGTGTTGGGGCTTGTGGTCGTGGCCTGCGCCGTGGTCGCCAGCGGCATGGACGGCGGTGGTGGCCAAAGCTGCGAGGGCCAGGGCGGCGAAAAGTTGGCGGGTGGTTTTCATGAGAGTCCTTTCAACGGGTGAATGAAAAAGCAAACGAACAGATAAAGAGAACAAGTACAAAACAAGAAAAGCTCAGAACGCCTCGGCGTTCTTGTCGTCCAGCAGGCGTTCGGCGTCTTTGCGGCCAAACAGCCAGAACAGGGCCGGGGTGAGGAAGGTGTCGAGCAGCGTGGAGCTGATGAGGCCGCTGAAGATGACCACCGCCACCGGGTGCAGGATTTCGGTGCCGGGGCGTTCTGCCTCCAGCAGCAACGGGGCCAGGGCAAAGGCGGTGACCAGGGCGGTCATCAGCACGGGGCTTAAGCGCTCCAGCGAGCCGCGCACGATCATGGCGGTGTCAAAGCGCTCGCCTTCCACGCGCATCAGGTTGAGGTAGTGGCTCACCTTCAAAATGCCGTTGCGCACCGAGATGCCCGCCAGCGTGATGAAGCCAATGAGCGCCGCCACCGACAGCGGTTGGCCCGACACCCACAGCCCCAGCACAGCCCCCACCAGCGCCAGCGGGATGTTGGCCATGATGAGGGCTGACAGGGTGGCCGAGCGGTAGCGGGTGTACAGCACCACAAACATCAGCACCAGCGAAACGATGGCGAGCAGGCCCACCAGGCGGCTGGCTTCTTCCTGCGCCTGGAACTGGCCGCCCAGGGTGATGAAGTAGCCCTCGGGCAAGCGGGTGACGCCCACGGCCTGGCGGATGTCGGCCACCACGTCGGACAGCGCCCTGCCCTGCGCGTTGGCCGACAGCACGATGCGGCGCTTGCCGTCGTCGCGGCTGATCTGGTTGGGGCCGTCGCCTTCTTCGATGGTGGCCAGGCGCGACAGGGGCACGGGGCCACGGGGCGTGTCGATCAGCACGCGCGCCAGGCCGTCGATGGAGCGTGCGCTGTCGGGCAGGCGCACCACCAGCGCAAAGCGGCGGCTGCCTTCCACCACCTGGGCCACTTTCTCGCCCTCCACCAGCGTCTGCAGCGCGGCCAGCACCTGGGGTGCGGGCACGCCCATTTGGGCAGCGGCGGCGTAGTCCACGCGCACGGTGATCTGCGGCGCCAGCACCTGCTTTTCCACCTCCAGGTCGGCCAGGCCGGGGATGCCCGCCAACCGCGCGCGCAGGGCCTCGGCCTGGCCGCGCAGCGCGTCCAGGTCGTCGCCAAAGAGCTTGATGGCGATCTGCGAGCGCACGCCCGAGAGCATGTGGTCGATGCGGTGCGAGATGGGCTGGCCGATGGCGATGGCGGCGGGCAGGTGCGCCAGGCGACTGCGGATGTCGGCCTGCACCTCGGCCATGCTGCGCTTGAGCTCGGCCGCAGGCAGCAGGCCCACATCCAGCTCGCTCACGTGCACGCCTTCGGCATGTTCGTCCAGCTCGGCGCGGCCACTGCGCCGGCCCACGTGCGTGACCTCGGGCACCTGGCGCACCAGCACCTCGGCCTGGCGGGCCAGCGCGCTCGATTCGGCCAGCGTGACACCGGGGTTGAGCCGCATGCCGACGAGCAGCGTGCCTTCGTTGAACGGCGGCAAGAACGTGGTGGGGAAGAACGGCACCGCCGCTGCCGACAGCGCCACCGCCACCGCGCTCACGGCCAGGGCCGTGCGCGGGCGCGCCAGCACGGCCGAGAGCCCGTTGCGGTAGCGCGCCTTGAGCCAGGCCACCACGCGCGTGTCGCCGTGGTCGAGGTTCTTCATGCGCGGCAGCAGGTAGAACGCCAGCACCGGCGTGACGGTGACCGACACCAGCAGCGATGCCAGCGTGGACACGATGAACGCAATGCCCAGCGGCACAAACAGCCGCCCCTCGATGCCCGGCAGTGCAAACAGCGGCAAGAACACCAGCACGATGATGGCCGTGGCATACAGGATGCCCGAGCGCACTTCCATCGACGCGAGCTTGACCACCTCGATGGGGTGCAGGCGGTGGTGGGGGTGCTTGGCGCGGTCCATTTTCAGGCGGCGCAGCACGTTTTCCACATCGACCACCGCGTCGTCCACCAGGCCGCCAATAGCAATGGCCAGGCCGCCCAGCGTCATGGTGTTGATGGACAGGCCGAAGTACTTGAACACCAGCGCCGTGATGAAGATGGACACCGGGATGGCCGTGAGCGCAATCACCGTGGGCCGCAGCGTGCCGAGGAACACGAACAGGATCACCGCCACGAACACCGAGGCGCCCATGAGCTTGCCCTGCAGCGTGGTGACCGATGCCTCGATGAAGCTTGCCTGGCGGAAGGTGACGCGCGGCGCCTCCATGCCTGCGGGCAGGGAGTTCTTCAGGTCCACCAGCGCGGCCTCGATGCTGCGCGTGAGGCCGATGGTGTCGGCCGTGGGCTGCTTCTGGATGCCCAGGATGACTGCGCCCTGCCCTTCAAAGCCCGCGTCGCCGCGCTTCGTAGCAGCGGCAAAGGTGGCATCGGCCACCTGACGCAGCAGCACACTCTGGCCGTTTTTGGCGGTGAGGGCCAGGTTCTGCAGGTCTTCGAGCCGCGATGTGCGGCCCAGGTGGCGGATGAGGTATTCGCGCCCGCCCAGCTCCAGAAACCCGCCCGAGGTGTTGGCCGCAAAGCCCTTGAGCGCGCCCGTGAGCTGGTCGTGCGTGATGCCCAGCGCTGCCATGCGCGCCGTGTCGGGCAGCACCTGGAACTGGCGTACCTCGCCGCCGATGGGGATGACCTGCGCCACGCCCGGGATGGCCATGAGGCGTGGGCGCAGCACCCAGTCGGCGTACTCGCGCACGGCCATGGGCGTGGTCTTGGCCGCGTCGATGGGGATGGCCACCTGCATGATCTCGCCCATGATGGAGCTGATGGGCCCCATGCGTGGCGTGATGCCGCTGGGCAGGCCTTCTTCCATGGACGACAGGCGTTCGGACACCATCTGCCGCGCGCGGTAGATGTCGGTGCTCCAGTCGAACGTGACGTAGATGAACGACAGGCCCGCACTGGAGGTGGAGCGCACGCTCTCCACACCGGGCAGGCCGTTCATCGTGGTCTCCAGCGGGAAGGTGATGAGCTGCTCCACCTCTTCAGCGGCCATGCCGCCCGCCTCGGTCATGAGGGTGACGGTGGGTTTGTTGAGGTCAGGGAACACGTCCACCGGCGTGCGCGAGAGCGTGAAGGCGCCATAGGCCATGAGCACGGCGGCGGCGATGAGCACCAGCAGCCGGTTGGTCAGGCTGTTTTCGAGAAGCCACTTGAACATCGTGACTCCTTAGCGGACCTGGTTGATGAGCGTGGCGCCCTGCGTGGCCACGCGGTCGCCGGGCTGGAGGCCCGAGGTCACGGCCACCGAGGTGCCATCGAGCGGCACCGCAGTGACCACCCGTGGCGCAAAGCGCTCGGGCGACTCCTTGACCCAGACGATGGTCTGGTTGGCCGGGTTGCGCAGCAACGCAGCGGCGGGCACTTGCACGCCCTCCACCTTGTCGGTGGACTGCACGAACACCCGCACCGGCTGACCCAGGGCCAAGGCGCCAAGCGCAGACGAGTCGCCCGCAAACTGCAGCGGCTGCGCCTGATCACGCAGGCTGCGCGCTGCACCCACAAATCGCAACGGCACGCGCTGCCCGGCCACGGCCAGCGTGGCACCGGCCACGCTCTGGGCTTGTGCCGGGTCGTAGGCCAGAGCCTCGATGCGCAAGCGCGATGGGTCCACCACCTCAAACACCAGTTCGCGCGCATCCACCACCTGCCCGGCCACGGCATTGGCCGAAGCGATCACGCCCGACACGGGGGCCACCAGCGCATCGCGTGTGGCCAGGCCCGCGCCCACGGCGCCCAGGCGCTGGGTGAGGCTTTGCAGCTCGCTCTCGGCGGCTTCGATGTCCTTGCGCGGCACGGTGTCGGCCAGCTCCGTGAGGCGCGCCACGCGCCGTGCGGCCAGGTCGCGTGCAGCGCGCAGTTCAGCCTGCTGGGCCAGTTGGTTGGAGCGCTCGATGGCGCCCGCCGTGGGCACCACATAGGCCAGCACCTGGCCCTTGCGCACGGCCTGGCCCACACCGGGCAGGCCCTTGGGCCCGGCCTCCAGCCGCCCGGCCAGCACGGCCTGCACCTTGCCGCCTGCGTTGGGGTCCATCACCACGGTGCCTGCCAGTTCAAAGGCCTTGGCGTGTTGCCCCGTGGCTGCCACCAGAGTGCGCACGCCCAGTTGGCGCTGCGCGGGTTTGGGCAGAAACACGCTGCCATCGGGCTGGCGGCTGGGGCCGTTGCCGGTGGGCGCAGGCGGCGCGTCACCATGGTCGTGGCCGGGGCCTGCCAGGGCTGGCAGGGGTGCGCTGAGCACGGTGGCCATGAGCAGGGCCAGCAAGGAAGGCATGGGATGGAAGCGCTTCATGCTGCACCTCCCACGCGCTGGTTGTCGCCAATGCGGGCAGCACGGCCCCGACGCAAACCCCACACGGCAGCCAGCGCCAGCAGCACGGCGGCCACGGCGCCTGCGATCAGCACAGTGCGGCGGGCCAGCCCTGCGGGTGCGGCATCGGTGTGGGCGGCGGGGTGCAGGTCGATCTCGCCTGCGAGCAGGTCAGTCTCATTGCCTGCGGCCACGGTGGCGGTGACGGGGCTCACACCCTCGGCCAGCGGGGCGGCCAGGGTGGCCTGGAACTCGCCCTCGGCCACGCGGGTGACGGGCACGCTGGTGCCCGCAATGTCCAGCTCCAGCCGGGCGTCTTTCACGGGGCTGTTGTCGCCCGCGTGGTCCAGGTAGAGCGCGATTTTTTGCCCGTCGAGCACGCCCACGAGTTCAAACACGTCGGAGGTGGCGGCAAAGCGCGGCAGGGCCGTGCCCGCTGCGGTGGCGGGGGCTTCGCCATGGTCATGGCCTGCGCCAGCCAGCGCGGTCGGCGGTAGCAAGCCCAGCAGCAGGGCCAGGCCCAGGGTGGAGAAAGTGGAAGAGAGTTTCATGGTTGTCTTAAAAATTTGTCGGGATGCACAAGGACACGACTTACGCAAAACAGGGATCGGGCAAGCTGCTCGCCCCGAGGCGAGGTGGTTGTTCCATCCTCATTTGCGTAAGTCCTCAAGGAGTTCATTGCGGCAGCAGGCCCAGGGCCTGGCGCAGATGGGAGATGGCGGCCGCTGCGTCGATGCGGGCGCGGGCCAACTGGCGTTCGGCCTGGGCGGCCTCCAGCTCCACACGCAGGCGTGTGGGGCCGTCGGCTTCTCCCAGGCGGAAGGCCTTGTCGATAAAGCCGCGTGTGCCCTGCGCCAGCGCCGCGTGGCGCGCAAAGGCGTCGCGCTGGGCCTGCGTGGCCTTCACGCGGGCCAGGGCGGCGACGATGTCGGCGGCCAGGCGCCTCTGCTCCACGGCAGCACGCGCCTCGGCATCGATGGCATCGGCGCGTGCTGTAGCCTGCTTCGCCTGCGCACGGTCGCCCCCGCCCAGGGGTATGCGCAGGCCCACGGTGAAGGTCTGCTGGTAGCGGTCGCCCGCCTGCTCGCGGCCGCGCGTGGCGGCCAGCGTCAGTTCGGGGTTGGCGCGGGTTTGCACGGCGGCCAGGTCGGCGGCGCGGCGGGCCACCTCGGCCTGGTCCTGCCAGTCGGCCGCCGCAGGGTGCCGGGCAGCGGCCGTCGTGGCATCTGGCACGGCGGGCTCGGGCTCTGCCGCGTCCGCCAGCGCCAGGGTGGGCGCGGCCTGCACGCCCCAGGCAGCCAGTGCGGCCTGCGCTGCGTCCCGTGCGCCCTGGGCCTCGGCCAGGGCGGCTTCGGCCTGGGCCACAGCGCCGTCGGCCTGGGCCTGATCGGCACGCGACAGATCCCCCGCACGCACGCGGCGGGCCACGTCGGCGGCCAGGCGCTGCGCGTTCAGCAGCCGGTCTTGCGCCAGTGCCCAGTCAGCCTGCGCGCGCTGCGCCGCCCACCAGGCTTCGCGCACGGTGGCGGCCAGTTGCAGCTGCGCGGCGCGCTGGCGGCTGTCCAGCGCCTGCGCTTCGGCGTCGGCCAGTGCGGCCTTGCGGGCGCGCTCGCCGGGCAGCCACAGCGGCAGGGCCAGGCCCACTTCGGCCTCGCGGCTGCCCTGGTTGCTGCCGGGGCGGTCGGTTTTGGTGGCCAGCTCCAGCGCCATGGGCTCGGCCGTCCAGGCAGTCGCCGCGCTGCGTGTGGCCTGCGCGGCCTCGCGCCGCAAAGCTGCAGACTGCGCTTCGGGCTGGCGTTGCCAGGCCTGCTCGAACAGGGCCTGGAGTGTGAGCGGCGCTGTTCCGGGGGTTGTGGTCTGGGCCTGCGCGGCACTGCCCAGCAGTGCCCAGCCCAGTGCCATCGCCACCACTGCGGCGATGGGCGTGTGTTGTCGTTGTTTCGTTGGTTGCATCCGATTCCTCTGCAGTGGCCAGGGGGCCACAGGTTGAAATCGGCGAGGCGCGATGGAGGTCAGAAACGATCAGGGGCGCGCGCCAACAAACCTGCACGCGCACACCACGACTGCCTGGAAAGGCAGGTCTCCAACAGCATCAGGAAAAGAAACGGAGCCACCCAAGCCCCCGCCTCGCCGCTCAGGCAAGGACGGACCAGTTGGGGCGTTCAGGGCGTGTAAGGGGTACGGGTGGCCGGGCGGGTGCGGCCTGGCCCGGCGGGTGCGCCACGGCCACCACGATGGCCTGGGCGCTGGCACTGTGCGCCAGGCCGCCGCCTGTGCCGTGGCAGGCATGGCAGTCCATGTCAGCCAGGGTGCTGGGGCTGGCGCTCGGGGCCGAGTGGTCGGCACCTTCGTCGCCATGGTGCTCGTGCACATGGTGGCCAAAGTGCGATGCCTGCGGCGCTGCCTCGTGCCCGCAATAGGGCGAGGCCGCCGCCCAGATGGACTGGAGCGGCATGAACACCAACAGAAAGAGGAGCAGCAGGCGGCGCATGGGCAGCGGGATTCTAAGCAGGCCGCGCCACCCGCCCTGCCAGATAGCCTGACGGGTTGAGGGGCCTACCCCCGTGGGTTGCGCAGGCACACCATGCAAGTGCTTCACTTTTGATAGCAAACTTTGATACTCAGAGCGCGGCAGAAGCCATTTTTGCCATAAAAATTCTATTCACTGCGCCGCCACCAGGTACTGCGGCACGCCATCCGCCGCCCACACCGGTGTGCTGTGCACGCCCCACACCTGCGCGATGGTGCTGGGGGTGAGCAGGTGGGCTGTGGCGTGCACGCTGCGTGGGCCTGCCAGGCCCGGGGCGAGCAGCAGGCTGTCGTGTGCGTAGCGCAGGGCCAGGTTCAGATCGTGCAGCACCGCGACCACGCCCACGCCCTGCTCCACCGCCCAGCGGCGCACCAGGGCCAGCGTGTGGTGCTGGTGGGCCAGGTCGAGGGCGGCGGTGGGCTCGTCCAGCAGAAGCCAGCGGGTGGCGCCATCGGGCAGGGGCTCCCAGATCTGGGCCAGCGCGCGGGCCAGGTGGCTGCGGGCGCGTTCGCCGCCCGACAAGGTGTTGATGCTGCGCCCAGCCAGGTGGGCCACGCCGGTGGCTTCCATCGCCTCGGTCACGATGCGCGCCTCGTGGTGGCTGGGCTGCTGGCGGTGGGGAAAGCGCCCCATCTCCACCACCTCCTGCACCGTGAAGTCAAACGCCACGACCGTGTCCTGCGGCAGCACGGCGCGCTGGCGGGCCAGGGCCTGAGCGCCTTTGCCGGACACCGGTTGCCCGCCCATCCACACATGGCCCGAGCGCGGCGTGCGCTGGCCCGAGAGCATCGCCAGCAGGGTGGACTTGCCCGCGCCGTTGGGCCCCAGGATGGCCGTGACGCGCCCGGGCACGAACTGCGTGTGCACAGTGGCCAGCAAGGGCCTGCCGGGCACGCCCACACCCAGCTGGTCGCACACCAGCAGATCGGCGGTGGTGGTGGTGTTGGTGGTGTTCGCACTAGCAGCGACGGCGCTCATACCTTGTTCCTGAATTGCCGCAGCATGGCCAGAAACAGCGGCACACCGATGAACGCGGTGAGCACGCCCAATGGCAGCTCGGCGGGCTGGACGATGGTGCGCGCCACCCCGTCGGCTGCGAGCACCAGCGCGGCGCCCAGCAGGGCCGAGCCCGGCAGCACCACGCGGTGGTCCGGCCCCGCCACCAGGCGCACCCAGTGCGGCGCCACCAGGCCGATAAAACCGATGATGCCGGTGGCGGCCGTGACGGCGCCCACGGCCAGCGCCGTCACCAGCACCGCCAGGCGCTTGGTGCGCTCCACCGGCACGCCCAGCAGCGCAGCCTGCGCCTCGCCCAGCGCAATTGCGTTGAGCGGGCGCGCCAGCGCCAGGCCCAGGCCGCAGGCGGCAGCCACGATGGTGCCGACCAGCGCCACGGCGCTCCAGCGTGCGCCGCCCAGGCTGCCCAGCAGCCACATCTGGATATTGCGCAGCTGCTCGTCGGTAGAGATGAAGTTGAGGTAGCCCAGGCCCGCCAGCGCCAGCGCATTGACCGCCACACCGGCCAGCAGCATCAGCCCCATGCGCGTGCCGCCATCGGCCTGCGCCAGTGCATAGATCAGCGCCGTGACCAGCAGGCCGCCGCCAAAGGCCATGCCCACCAGCGCCCAGCTGCCCAGGGTGCGCGGCATGTCGGGCAGCCAATGCATGCCCAGCACGATGGTGACGGCCGCCGCCAGCGCAGCGCCGCTGCTCACGCCCACCAGCCCAGGGTCGGCCAGCGGGTTGCGGAACAGCCCCTGCATCAGCGCACCGGCCAACCCCAGGCCCGCACCGGCGGCCACGCCCATCAGCAGGCGCGGCAGCCGGATGTTGATGAACACCAGGTATTCGGGCGCCTGCTCGGTCGTTGGCGTTGCGCCCACGGCCTGCAGCAGCACCTGCCACAGCTGGGCGGGCGCAATGGCATACGCGCCCCGCGTGCTGGCCCACACGAACGCGAGGCCCACCAGCGCAATGCCCCACAGCAGCGCCGCGCGGGGCGACAGGCGCCGCAAAGACCAGCGCGCACCCGGGGGCGCCACGGCCACGCCGCTCACGTGGTGATCGCCTGGGTGCGGGTGTGCAGCTCGCGCACGGCAGCCGGCAGGCGCGGGCCAAAGCCCAGCAGGTGGCTGGCCTCCATGGCCACCAGCGCCTTGCGGCGGAAGGCGGGCGTGAGTGCCAGCTCGGGCCGCTGCCAGAAGGCCGCCTCGCCACCCAGCGCCTCGATGCCCTGCGTGCTGTTGAGCAGCACCTCGGGCGCGGCGCTGGCCATGGCCTCGGCCGTGAGCGGCCGGTAGCCTGCGAACTGGGTGATGGCATTGGTGGCGCCCGCAAAGCGGATCAGCGCATCGGCCGCCGTGCCGGTGCCCGCCACCATGGGGCTGCCGCCGTGCGACAGGATGAAGATGGCGCGCGGGCGCCGCGTGGTGGCTGCCACCTGCTTTTGCACCGTCGCCCACTGCGCGTCCAGATCGGCCTGCAGGGCCTGGGCCTCGCGCTCGCGGCCCGCCACGCGGCCCACGGTGGCCACCTTGCGGCGCACTTCGTCCCAGGTGTGGTCGGCCTGCACCAGCTCCACGCGCACACCAGCGCTGCGCACCTGGTCCAGCACCACGGGCGGCCCGGCCTCGGTGGTGCCGACCACGGCGTCGGGCTGGAGGGACAGCAGCCCCTCGGCCGAGAGCTGGCGCGTGTAGCCGACCTTGGCGGTCTTGAGTGCGGCCTCGGGGAACAGGCTGGTGGTGTCGGTGCCCACCAGCTGGCCCTGGGCGCCGAGCAGGTAGACCACCTCGGTCAGCGCGCCGCCCAGCGAGACGATGCGCGCCGGGCGGGCGGCCCAGGCGGCCCCAGATCCCATCGCAGACAACAAAGGCAGCGCTGCCACACCGCGCAGCAGTAGCCGACGCGCTCCACCTGGCCCCCAGCTTTGCACGGCCATCGGATCACGCAGCATGGGCCAGCTCCTGCACGCCAGGCAAGCGTGCCACCAGGTCGCGCCAGCCCTGCAGCTCGGGCTTGCCGGGCTTGCGTGCACCGAAGAACATGGCCATCAGCTCACCCGCGTGGTCGAACGCCTCGACGGAGGTGACCACGCCATCGGCCGTGGGCTTCTCCACCACCCACACGCTGGCGATCATGTCGGTGCGCAGGTGCAGGTTGAAACCTTCGTCCAGCACATTGATCCACTGCGCACGCGGCGTATCGAGCGGCTGGATGTTGCGCACCGGCCCGGTGTGGATCTGGATGCAGCCGCCGCTGCCCACAAACACCATGATGGGCAGGCCGTCCACCGCCGCCTCGTCCAGCAGGCGCGCCACGGCCTGCGGCGCGGCGCGCCAGGCAAACTGGCCTTCGACCAGGCGAAAGCTCTGCTGGCGCTCCACGCCGAATTTTTTGGTCAAGCCGAAGAATTCGTGGGTGTCCTGCATGGCGGCGCAGGCCTCGCGCAGGCCTTCGGCGTCGATGTCGGCGTCGGGCCGTGCCGCTTCCGGTGCGGGCGCCTTGCCGAACACATAGCCTGCGCTGGGCTGCGTAAAGCGGTTCACCACGGCGTCGAACGCCGCAATGTCGGTCGCTTCGCGCACAAACACCTTGTGCACCGCCCGCCCCTGCGCGTTGAAGAACTGCAGGCTGCGCGACGGCGGCTTGGCGGGGTCGTTGGCCAGCTCCGTCACCGCAAAACCCGCATGCCACTGCGCAAAGAACAGGCGCAGATCGATGTCTTCGCCCAGCGCAATGCCCACCGGGCCGGTGGCTGAGACATGCGTGTACACGCCTGTCTTCTCGTGCACCGTGCTCTCGTTGCGCGTGAGTGCCATCAGCGGGCCGCAAGCCTCCAGCGCTGCAGCAGCTCCAGCCACGAGCCCTGCAGCGGCTGGGCCTTGAGCGGGTGGCCATGCTCACCCGCATGGGCGGCCACGGCAGCACCTTCCGACAGCCCCAGGCTCTCGGCGGCGTCCTTGGCGCGCTTGCCCGCTGCGCGGGCTGCGGCGAACCGCTCACGGATGTCGGGGGCGGCCTGCGGCGGGTGGGCCGGAGCGCTTGGGGGGTTTGTCACAGCGGCATTCATTGCACGGCCTCCGGCGCGGTGTGCCACAGCACGCGGCGCTGTTCGGCAGCCACCATCGCGGCACTGGCGGCCCCATCCTGGCGTGCCTTGCACTGCTGCTCCCAGCGGCCTTGCAGGCTCCAGACCACGGTGCGGAAATGCGGTGTGAAGCCTTCCGCATCGGCCAGCATCTGCAGGTTGGCCGATATCTTGCGGCCCATGGCGTCGCGGTGGCTGTCGCAGCAGGCCTGCACATAGCCCGTCATCAGGGCCAGGGTGCCCGCCAGCAGCGCCTCGGCGCAGGGCAGGCTGTATTCCTCGTCGCAATGGGCGCCGGAGGTGGGCGTATCGGGCGTGTCAGGTGCATGGCTCATGGTCTGTCTCCTTGATGGGGTTCATCGGGATGGGCTGTGCCTTAAAAGTCCGCCACCAGCGACACGCGCACTGCGCGGCCAGGCTGGCTGTAGGCGTCGATGAAGCTGGCGTTCGCGGCCAGGCCGCGCACGTCGGCCCAGCGCCAGTGCTTTTTGTCGGTGAGGTTGTAGATGCCCGCGTTCAGGCGCAGGTCCTTGCGGATGCGCCACTGGGCGGCCAGGTCCAGCACCGTGTACGACGGCGTGAGGAACTGCGTGCTGCCCGTGGCCACGCTCACGTCGCTGGCCTTCTTGGCGGCGGCGTGGGTCATGTCCAGCCGCGCCATCCAGCCGCCGCTGTCGTAGCGCAGGCCCGCCGTCAGGCGCGATGGGTCCACGGTGTTCACCGGCTTACCGGTGGCGGTGTCACGGCCGCGTGTCTGGCCATAGGCAAACGGAGAACTCCACTGCCCGCCCGCCCACTGTCCCCAGCGCATGTCGCCCTTGACCTCAAAGCCGTTGAGCTTGACGCGGCCGATGTTGACCGACTGGAACACCAGCGGGTTGCCCGGCGCGCCCGTGCCGCTGACCTGGCGCAGGTCTTCGATGAAGTCCTTGTAGCGGCCCGTGAAGGCTGCGGCCTCGATGGACAAACGCTCCATGCGCCCGCGCACGCCCAGCTCGAAGTTCTGGCTCTTCTCGGGCTTCAAATTGGCGTTGGGCACCGTGCGGTAGTTGCCCACCGGGTTCTCGAAGAAGGCGTTGACCTGCCCCGCGTTGGGCGCACGGAAGCCCGCCGCGTAGTTGCCAAACACGCTCCACTGCTCGCTGGCGCGGTACAGCACGCCGAACTTGGGCGAGGTGGCATTGCCCGACAGCGACACGGCCTGCGCGCTAAAGCCCGCCTGGTCGGCCTTGATGCGGAAGGTGTCAAAGCGCACGCCCGGCGTGATGCTCCAGGGGCCGCTCACGAACTCGTCCTGCACATACAGGGCCGTGCTGGTTTCGGTGGTGTCGGGGAATCGCTTGAGCGGGAAGGTCTCGCCCGTGGGTGGCGTCACGCCGGTCTGCAGGTTCTCCACCTGGGCAGAGGCGTAGTCCAGCCCGTAGGTGATCTTCTGCACCCAGCGGCTGCCATTGCGCAGCACCTTGCTGCCCTGCAGGTTGGCCTGCCAGGTGCGCTCGTCATAGGTCACGTCGCGCACGCGGTCGGCGGCGGTGTTGCGGTCTTCGGTGATGTACTCGCGCGAATGGGCGTCCTGCCAGCTCAGCGTGGCCTTCACATCATCGGCAAACGCGGTGTTCACGCGCCAGTTGCCTTCCCACGTCGCACGGCTGCGCTGCATGTCGGTGAACGAGGTGGAGCCCAGCACCGAGGTGGCAGCCAGCGGCGGCTTGGAGCGCGCGGTGAGCAGTTCGTAGTCGGAGGTCTTGTCCACATGCTCCAGCGTGAACACATGGCGCTGGCCGCCGCCCGGCGTCAGCACCACCTTGCCCAGCAAAGCGCCGCTTTTGTCCTTTTGCGGATTGGGACGGGTGCGGTCGGCATTGGCCGCATCGTTGGTGCCCATGTTGTCCAGCTCGCGGGCGCGGGTGACGTTGCCGCCCAGCAGCCACTGCACCGTATCGCCCGCCCGGCCCGCCACCGTGGCGCCCACGCGCTTGCCGCTCTCGTCGCCGTCATACCCCAGGCTGACCCGGCCGCCGATGCGCTTGTCGCCGTCGAGGAATGCCGCAGGGTCTGCCGTGATGAAGTTGACCAGGCCCGCCATGCCATCGGAGCCATACAGCGCCGATGTGGCGCCGCGCACCACCTCGATGCGCTGCAGCAGCCCGATGTCCAGGTAGTCGCGGCCGAAGGCATTGGCGCTGAAGACATAGCTGCGCGGCAGGCGGATGCCGTCCACCATCATCAGCACGCGGTTGCCGTCCAGGCCGCGGATGTTGAAGCCCGCGTTCTGCTCGCGCCCCGTGGAGCCACTGGCCAGCGAGAAGCGTGCGGGCGACCGAGTGACCGACACGTTGGGCAGCTCGCGCGCCACGTCGCGGATGTCGCGCACCTGGCCTTCTTCGATGGCCTGCGCGTTGATCACGTCGATGCTCATGGACAACTCGTCGCGGTCCTGCTCGCTGCGCGAGCCGCTGATGACCACCTCTTTGAGCACCGGGCCTGCAGCCACCAGCTGGGCCACATCCTGCGCGTGCCCCTGTGCATGCGCGCTGCCAATGGCCGCACATGCACATGCACAGGCCACCAGCCATGTAAGCGGCCGCAAACGGCCTTGCAGCCATGGATCGGAGGCGTGCGCCTGTGCGCGCCGGGAAGAAAACGGAGGGGAACGGAATGCCTGCGCCACGGAGGGGAGTCCTTCTCTGAAACGACAACGAATACAGAGCTGGCTCCATGCAGACGGCCCTGGCTTCTGCGCGCAGAAGATCGGGCGGTTGTGGCTGGCTGATGGGACGAATTATATGAGAATAATTCTCAATAACAAGAAAGAATGGAACAAACCCATGCTTCCTGAACGGCGCTGTGGAACGGGCCCATGGCAACATCGCCTTGCTACACACACCAACAAGTGAAAGGTGACGCACATGGAGATTCGCCGCATCGCCCCATCAGAACTGCAGAGTCTTCTGGCCCTCTACCAGCACCTTCACAACGAAGACGAGCCATTGCCGGAGCCATCTGCGGTGGGAGCGATCTGGCAAGAACTGCAGAGCAACCCACGCTACCAATACATCGGCGCCTATGTGGCTGGCAAACTCGTCTCAAGTTGCACTGTCACCGTGGTTCCCAATCTGACGCGCGGTTGCCAGCCCTATGGCCTGATCGAAAACGTCGTCACGCATGCGGAACATCGCCAGCGCGGATACGGCAAAGCTGTGCTCGCAGAGGCTTTGTCATTGGCATGGTCGCAAGGCTGCTACAAGGTCATGTTGATGACCGGCAGGAAGGATGAAGCAACCTTCCAGTTCTATGAATCGGCTGGGTTTGACCGCCATGCCAAGCAAGCATTCACAGCGAAAGCAAACAACAGCCCGTAGAGGGAAAGCCGTCGGACGCAAATGCACCCCATCATGGCTGGCTATTCAACGACTGAAGAACAGTGACACCCCCAACAACACACCCGACCATGGAACGCTATCGAGCGGTTCTTTTCGACATGAACGGCACCTTCATGTTTGGCGGAGACCGGTTCGGCCCAGGACAGGACTACTACGCAAGCTATCGCGCCGCAGGGGGCACAAAGCTCTTGCCTGCGGAAGTGCAAGGAGCCGTGAGTGCATGCTATGCCGCCTTCCTTCGCGACTATGAGGACCCCAGCCTGACGGAGTGCTTTCCTCCCCTGAAGCATTTCATTGCCAACTACGCCAAAGTCGCTGTGAACGAGCATGAAACGATCGCGCTAACGATCGCCAGACACGAAGTCGGCAAGGTGCCTGATTGGGCGGCCCGTTCTATTCGCTCTGTCGCAGAGAAAAGCACAATTGCGGTGGTCAGCAACGTGTGGGCACCGTCGCACCATTGGCGCAGCGAGTTGCATAGCAGCGGGGTTGCACCACTGTTTTGCACCACCGTCTTCTCCACGGAGATCGGGGCCATCAAACCCTCTGAGAAGCCATTTCTTGCAGCACTCGAAGCCATCGGCGCCGCGCCCCATGAAGTGCTTTTTGTGGGCGACAGCTTGGAGCGCGATGTTCTACCAGCCAAGAAGCTGGGCATGTCCACCTGCCTGGTGGGCCACCGAGTCGCAGCCCCGGTTGCAGATTTCCACGTTCAGTCCATTGTAGAACTGGCGAGGTGAAGCGCGAAGGAAGCTGCCCCGCCCCCCCCCCCCCGCGAGCGGTGGCTGTCATACACACCAACCCTCAACACCTGCCAAGCGACCAAAAAACAAAGCGGCTGACCACTCCACGCAGTCAGCCGCTCATTTTTTGATAGCTACTTGCACAATACCATCGCGCGCAAGCAGCCATTTTTACTAGGGAATCATGCCGCCCCAGCCACCACGGGCATGCGGATCAGGTGGTCGAACGCGCTCAGCGCGGCCTTCGACCCATCGCCCGCTGCGATCACGATCTGCTTGAACGGCACCGTGGTGCAGTCACCCGCCGCAAACACGCCGGGCAGGTTGGTGCGGCCGTGCGCATCGACAATGATTTCGCCGAAGCGCGACAGCTCCACCGTGCCCTTGAGCCATTCGGTGTTGGGCACCAGGCCGATCTGCACGAACACGCCTTCGAGCGGCACCAGATGCTCCACGTTGGTGGCGCGGTCCTTGTACTTGAGGCCGTTCACCTTGCCGTCGGCACCGGTGATTTCGGTGGTCTGCGCATTGGTGTGGATGGTCACGTTGGCCAGGCTCTTGAGCTTGTTGACGAGCACCGCATCGGCCTTGAGCTGGTCGGCGAACTCGATGAGCGTGACGTGCTGCACGATGCCAGCCAGGTCGATGGCGGCCTCGACGCCCGAGTTGCCGCCGCCGATGACCGACACGCGCTTGCCCTTGAACAGCGGGCCGTCGCAGTGCGGGCAGTAGGCCACGCCCTTGTTCTTGTACTCGGCTTCGCCGGGCACGTTCACGTTGCGCCAGCGCGCGCCGGTGGACAGGATCACGGTCTTGGATTGGAGCGTGCCGCCGTTGGCCAGTTGCACCTCGATCAGGCCGCCAGGCTCGGTCGCAGGGACCAGCTTGTCGGCACGCTGCAGGTTCATGATGTCCACGTCGTAGGCGCGGGTGTGGGCTTCGAGCGCGGCGGCGAACTTGGGGCCGTCGGTTTCGAGCACCGAGATGTAGTTCTCGATGGCCAGCGTGTCGTTGACCTGGCCGCCAAAGCGCTCGGCGGCCACGCCAGTGCGGATGCCCTTGCGGGCGGCGTACACGGCGGCTGCGGCGCCTGCAGGGCCGCCACCGACGATGAGCACGTCGTACGGTGCCTTGGCGCTGAGCTTGGCGGCGTCACGGGCGGCAGCGCCGGTGTCGAGCTTGGCCACGATTTCTTCGACCGACATGCGGCCAGAGCCGAAGACCTTGCCGTTGAGGAACACCATGGGCACGGCCATGATTTCGCGGTCGGCCACTTCCTGCTGGAAGGCGCCGCCTTCGATCACGGTGGTCTTGACCTGGGGGTTGACGATGGCCATGAGCGACAGCGCCTGCACCACGTCCGGGCAGTTGTGGCAGGTCAGGCTCATGTAGACCTCGAAGTTGAAGTCCCCTTCGAGCGCGGCGATCTGCTCGATCACTTCGGGCTCGACCTTGGGCGGGTGGCCGCCGGTCCACAGCAGGGCCAGCACCAGCGAGGTGAACTCATGGCCCAGGGGCAGGCCCGCAAAGCGCAGGCTGTTGCTGGCGCCCACGCGCTGCAGGCTGAACGAGGGCTTGCGGGCGTCGTTGCCGTCGGTGCGCAGCGTGATCTTGTCGCTGCGCAGGGCCTCTATGGTCGTCAGCAGCTCGCGCATCTCGCGGGCGGTGTCGCTGTCGTCCAGGGATGCCACCAGCTCAAACGGCTGCTGCACACGCTCCAGGTAGGCGGAAAGCTGGGTCTTGAGTTGTTCGTCGAGCATGGTGGTGTCCTTTGAATTTCGATTTATAGGTTGGGGGCTGGGGTCACTTTTGGCAACCCTGAAGCCGCAACGGAGCCTGAGAAAAGGCGGGATACGGCGAAGTACGGGCGTAAAAAAGCCGGACGGCATGGCGCACAGGCACCATGACGCTGTCCGGCTGGGGAGCCCCATGCAAGGGGCTCTGCCGAATCAGTGGCAGCTTAGATCTTGCCGACCAGGTCCAGCGATGGGGCCAGGGTCTTGGCGCCTTCGTTCCACTTGGCGGGGCACACTTGGCCGGGGTTGGCGGCGGTGTACTGGGCAGCCTTGAGCTTGCGCACGGTTTCCTTCACGTCGCGGGCGATTTCGTTGGAGTGGATTTCGGCCGTCTTGATGATGCCGTCGGGGTTGATCACGAACGTGCCGCGCAGTGCCAGGCCTTCTTCAGGGATGTGCACGCCGAAAGCGTTGGTCAGCTGGTGCGTTGGGTCGCCGACCAGGGGGAACTTGGCCTTGCCCACGGCGGGGCTGGTTTCGTGCCAGACCTTGTGCGAGAAGTGCGTGTCGGTCGTGACGATGTAGACCTCGGTACCGGCCTTCTGGAATTCTGCGTAGTGCTCGGCGGCGTCTTCGATTTCGGTGGGGCAGTTGAAGGTGAAGGCGGCAGGCATGAAGATCAGCACGGACCACTTGCCCTTCAGGTCGGCTTCGGTCAGGTCGATGAACTCGCCCTTGCCATTGCGGTTGACGAAAGCGGTGGTCTTGAACGGCTGAACGGGAGTGTTGATCAGGGACATTGCTGTTTCCTTAGTGGTTGGTTAACTGAACAGGACTGAAGTCTAGGCCCTTTGGAGTCATGAATCCAATCAATTGATTTAATTCAATCAATTGTCTATGACTATATAACGACACCACCGCAGCCCTGGAGCCCCTCCGCCACCGCCCCACGGCTGCAAACGCGAACACAACTCAGCATCACACGCAGCCATTGCGCAAAAACATGGGATTGCCTTGCGCGGGTTGATGGGGGTCACGACAATCGGGGCCGCATTCACAGATACAACAAACAAGGAAGGAGTCCCCCATGAAAGGCGACGCACAGGTCATCAGCCATCTGCAGGCCCAGCTCAAGAATGAGCTCACGGCCATCAACCAGTACTTTTTGCACTACCGCATGCTCAAACACTGGGGCTTCGACAAGCTGGCCAAGAAGGAATACTCCGAATCCATCGGCGAGATGAAGCATGCCGACTGGCTCATGGACCGCATCTTCATGCTGGATGGCCTGCCCAACCTGCAGGACCTGGCCAAGCTGCAAGTGGGCGAGGACGTGCCCGAGATCCTGGCCTGCGACCTGCGCTCTGAGCAAGGCGCCCAGGCCACCATCAAGGAAGGCATTGCCTACTGCGAAACGGTGCGCGACTATGTCTCCCGCGATTTGCTGCAAAAGATCCTGGACGACACCGAAGAGCACATCGACTTCCTCGAAACCCAGATCGACCTGATCGACAAGGTGGGCATTCAGAACTACCTGCAGTCGCAGATGGGCGACGCGGACTGACGCACAGAATTCTCCAGAGCGCTCCACGAAAAAAGCAAAGAAGAGAAGAAATCAAGAAAACGGGCTTCGGCCCGTTTTTTTGTGCCCGCGCACAGCGCCAGGCCACCCCCAACCCAGGGCCACCATGCCCCCAGCCGTCACGGGTTGTTGCAAGTGCACATCAAAGGCAGAAAATTTCCGCCTTCATAAATGCGAATGCTTCTCAACAAAAGTAGAATGCACGCCTACGACCAGCGGCCGGGTTCTGTAACCCCCTGATTCCCGCGCCTGCCAGCAAGCCAGTCAGCCCGGCCCCGCCGCCAGCTGCAGCCAGCGTTTGTGCGTTTTGCACCCACACACACCTGCCTGGAGCCTCTTTGCTGATGCTGCGCCGCACCGCCCGCCCTTGCCTTGCAAGGGCGCTGCCATCTTCCTCCCACCCTGCCACGCCCGGCGCCACCCGGGCCCGGCCATGAAAACCGCCCGCGCCGATTGGCGCTACCGGCTGGCCATCACCTCCCGCGCCGTGGCGGCGGTGGGGGGCGGCTATGCGCTGGCGGCGGGTTTCACGGCGGCGCTGTCGCTGCTGCTTGCGCAGTGCATGCCGCGTGTGGAGGCCGTGATCACCGCCACCATGCTCGCCTGGGTGGTGTATGCCATCGCCGCAGGCTGGGCTTTTTATGCGCGCACCGCCTGGGGCGCCTGGGGCGGCACGCTGCTGCCCGCACTGGTGCTGGGCGCCTGCGCCATGGCACCGCAATGGATGAAGGCCGCAGCATGAACACCACCACACAGGCACCCGACGCCGCCGCAGAACGCGCCCCAACAGAACGCGCTGCCGCAGCCGCCCCCGGCGGCATGGCTGCCGAAGCCCCGCGCAAGGCCAAAGCCCCAAAGACCCCCAAAGCTCCCAACGACCGCGAAGGCTTCCGCCAGGCCATGTCGTGGCTGCACACCTGGGCGGGGTTGATCCTGGGCTGGCTGCTGTTTGCGATCTTCCTCACCGGCACGCTATCGTTCTTCAGGAGCGAGTTCAACCTGTGGATGCGCCCCGAAATGCATGGCCTGCAGCCGATGGACGCCGCCGACCCGCAGGTGGCGCAAACAGCGCAGAAGGCCCTGGACGCGCTGGTGCGCAAGGTGCCCGACGTCACGCAGTGGATCATGCCCCTGCCCGACGACCGCGACCCGGCCGTCAACATCCTGTGGCGCGACACAGGCAATGGCCGCTTCGAAACACTGCGCATGCACCCGCAGACCGGCGAGGCCATCGACACCCGCCAGACCATGGGCGGCGACTTCTTCTACCGCTTCCACTTCGAGCTGCGCACCGCACAAAAGGGCCGCTGGGCCATCGAAGGCCGCTGGGTGGTGGGCGTGGCCACCATGCTCATGTTTGTGGCGCTGATCTCGGGCGTGATCACGCACCGCCGCATCTTCAAGGACTTCTTCACCTTCCGCCCCACCAAGGGCGGACAGCGCGCCTGGCTGGACGCACACAACGTCACCGGCGTGCTGGTGCTGCCGTTCTATCTGATGATCACCTTCAGCGGGCTGATGATCTTCCACTCGCTGTACATGCCTGCGGGCATTGCCACGGCCTACAAGGGCGAGAAGGGCGTGGACTCCAACGCGTACTTTGCCGACCTGCAGGGCGAGAAGGCCGAAAGCCGCCCCCGCCGTGGCGCCACCGACAAGGTGGAGCCCCTGCCCGCCATCGCCCTGCACTCCATCCTGACCGAGGCCCGCACCCGCTGGGACGGTGGGCGCATCGGCAGCGTGCAAGCACGCCGCGACGCCAAGGGCCGCGCCGTGGTCGAGGTCACCCGCCACGAAGGCGACCGCCTGCAATACCGCCCGCCGCGCCTGCTGTTTGACGCCACCACCGGCCAGTGGCTGGACCAGGCCGACGCCACCAGCCCCGCTGTCAAAACCTACGGCGTGCTGTATGGCCTGCACATGGCACGGTTTGCCGACACCGGCCTGCGCTGGGCGCTGTTTGGCTTTGGCCTGCTGGGCAGCCTGATGATTGCCACCGGCATGGTGCTGTGGTCGGTCAAGCGCAGCGCCAAGTCGCACACACAAGCCAGCCGCAAGGGCGCTGCCAACGCAGCGGATGCCGCCACGCCCAGGGCACCCTTCGGCGAGCGCCTGGTGGCCGCCATCAACATCGCCACGCTGGCAGGCCTACCGCTGGCCTGCGGGGTGTACATCGCCTCCAACCGCCTGATCCCGCTGAACGTGGAGGGCCGCGCCGATGTGGAACTGGCCTGGTTCTTCAGCGCCTGGGGCCTGGCCCTGCTGTGGGCGCTGGCCTGCGCCGTGGTGCGGCCCAGCCGCATGGGCTGGTCGGTGCCGCTGGGCGCCGCGGGGCTGGTGTGGGGGCTGCTGCCTGTCATCAACGCCCTGACCACCCACACCCACCTGGGCGTCACGCTGCCTGCGGGCGAATGGGTGTGGGCCAGCATGGACCTGGCGTTCCTGACCACTGGGCTGGTGCTGGGCTGGCTGTCGTGGCGGCTGCGCCCGGGCCG
>Ga0187845_1000183_pt1 | contig 36489 bp, 27 predicted proteins | sample SpaLakP09_SKY_68_FD_134515 | JGI IMG/M metagenome (GOLD analysis project Ga0187845, IMG submission 134515) | Oligotrophic lake water microbial communities from Sparkling Lake, Wisconsin, USA - SP09_SKY_68 | ecosystem: Environmental > Aquatic > Freshwater > Lake | place: USA: Sparkling Lake... | reverse complement strand
CGGCGCCTGACTGAAGCAATGACACAGGCGTGACCGCAAGCATGTAGCGGAGCGCCATTACAAAATATACGGAGTTATCCATGGCACAAATTCAAGTTAAAGTACCTCAACTGTCGGAATCGGTCGCTGAAGCGACCATGCTGACCTGGCACAAGAAAATCGGCGAAGCCGTTGCCCGTGACGAAAACCTGATCGACATCGAAACCGACAAAGTGGTACTGGAACTGCCAGCGCCCGCCGCTGGCGTGCTGGTTGAAATCATCAAAGGCGACGGCAGCACTGTGGTGGCTGACGAAGTCATCGCTGTGATCGACACCGAAGCGACTGCCGGCGCGAGCGCCCCAGCCGCTGCTGCTCCAGCCGCTGCACCTGCCGCTGCTGCTGCCCCAGCTGCTGCTGCCGCTACCGGTGGTAACAAAGGCGATGTAGCCATGCCAGCCGCTGCCAAGATCCTGTCGGAAAAAGGTCTGAGCGCCAGCGACGTTGCTGGTTCGGGCAAAGATGGCCGCGTCACCAAGGGCGATGCACTGGCTGCTTCGGCACCTGCCACCCCGGCTGTTGCTCCTTTGGCTGCTCCAGCGGCCAAACCAGCACTGCAACAAGTTGCTGCGCCTGCCGCTGCCAACCTGGGCGACCGTCCGGAAGAGCGCGTGCCTATGAGCCGTCTGCGTGCCCGTATCGCCGAGCGTCTGGTGCAATCGCAATCGACCAACGCGATTCTGACCACCTTCAACGAAGTCAACATGGCGCCAGTCATGGACCTGCGCAACAAGTACAAGGACAAGTTCGAGAAAGAGCACGGCGTCAAGCTGGGCTTCATGTCCTTCTTCGTTAAAGCTGCTGTGGCCGCTCTGAAGAAATACCCTATCTTGAACGCTTCGGTGGACGGCAACGACATCGTTTACCACGGCTACTTCGACATCGGTATTGCCGTGGGTTCGCCACGCGGTCTGGTGGTGCCTATCCTGCGCAATGCCGACCAGATGTCGATCGCTGACATCGAGAAGAAAATCGGTGAATTCGGCGCCAAGGCTAAAGAAGGCAAGCTGACCCTGGACGACCTGACCGGCGGTACCTTCTCGATCTCGAACGGCGGCACCTTCGGTTCGATGCTGTCGACCCCGATCATCAACCCGCCACAATCGGCGATTCTGGGCGTGCACGCGACCAAAGATCGCGCTGTGGTTGAAAACGGCCAGATCGTGGTGCGTCCTATGAACTACCTGGCGATGTCCTACGACCACCGTATCATCGACGGCCGCGAAGCTGTGCTGGGTCTGGTAGCCATGAAAGAAGCGCTGGAAGATCCAGCCCGCCTGCTGCTGGAACTGTAATCACCGCCAGGGCGTTCCGGTGGTAAAGCCGGAACGCCGTTCAGAGGAAGAACCATGAGCGTTTCCGAAGAAATCAAGCGTTTGCATGAACTGCACCAGTCCGGCGCCCTGTCGGATGCAGAGTTCGCTGCTGCCAAGGCCAAGCTGCTCAGCAGCGGCTCCTGCGGCAGCGAACAGCTTTCCAACGACATCAGCAAGCTGCGCCGCTCCCGTAGCGACCGCTGGCTGGGTGGCGTGTGTGGCGGCCTTGGTCGCATCAGCGGCGTCGAGACCTGGATCTGGCGTCTGCTGTTCGTGCTGTTTGTGCTGACCTTCGGCTTCGGTCTCGCGATTTACATTCTGCTCTGGATCTTTGTGCCAGAAGAAGAAACCATAGGATAAGAAATGAGCAAACAATTTGACGTAGTAGTCATCGGCGCCGGTCCCGGCGGTTATATCGCTGCCATCCGTGCAGCCCAGCTGGGTTTCTCGGTTGCCTGCGTAGACGCGTGGGAAAATGAAAAGGGCGGCCCTGCACCGGGCGGTACTTGCACCAACGTAGGTTGCATCCCATCCAAAGCACTGCTGCAATCGTCGGAACACTACGAGCACGCTGGCCATGCGTTCAAGGAACACGGTATCGATGTTGCCGGCCTGTCCCTGAACCTGCCGCAAATGCTGAAGCGCAAGAACAGCGTCGTCAAACAGAACAATGACGGCATCCTGTTCCTGTTCAAGAAAAACAAAGTGACCTTCTTCCACGGCCGCGCCGCTTTTGCTGGCCCAGCTACGGCGGAAGGCTATCCGCTGGCGATCTCGGCACCTGCCAACGAAACCATCAGCGGCAAACAGGTCATCATCGCTACCGGTTCGAACGCACGCGAACTGCCGGGCGCCGCTTTCGATGAAAAACTGATTCTGTCGAACACCGGCGCATTGGCCATCGAGGCTGTTCCAGCCAAGCTGGGCGTGATCGGTGCCGGCGTGATCGGTCTGGAAATGGGCTCCGTATGGCGCCGTCTGGGCGCGGAAGTGACCGTGCTGGAAGGCTTGCCAGTGTTCCTCGGCGCAGTCGACGAGCAGATCGCCAAAGAAGCGCAGAAGCTGTTCACCAAACAGGGCCTGTCCATCAATCTGGGCTGCAAGATCGGCGCCATCACCAAGGGTGACAACAACGTCACCGTGGCGTACGAAAACGCCAAGGGCGAAGCACAGACCGCCGTGTTCGACAAGCTGATCGTATCGATCGGCCGTACCCCGAATACCAACGGCTTGGGCGCTGACAAAGTCGGTCTGGCGCTGGACGAGCGCGGCTTCGTGGCGGTCGATGGCGACTGCAAAACCAACCTGCCGGGCGTATGGGCAGTGGGCGACGTGGTACGTGGCCCGATGCTGGCGCACAAAGCGGAAGAAGAAGGCGTTGCCGTGGCCGAGCGTATCGCTGGCCAACACGGTCACACCAACTTCGACACCATTCCTTGGGTGATCTACACCTCGCCGGAAATCGCCTGGGTAGGCAAAACCGAGCAGGCGCTGAAAGCAGCTGGCGTGGCGTACAAAGCCGGTACTTTCCCGTTCCTGGCCAACGGCCGTGCACGTGCACTGGGCGATACCTCGGGTATGGTGAAATTCCTGGCCGATGCGACCACCGACGAAATCCTCGGCGTGCACATCATCGGACCTATGGCTTCGGAACTGATCTCGGAAGCTGTGGTGGCGATGGAATTCAAGGCATCGGCCGAAGACATCGCCCGTATCTGCCACGCTCACCCATCGCTGTCGGAAGCTACCAAAGAGGCAGCTCTGGCCATCGATAAGCGTACCCTGAACTTCTAAGCAATCCTCTAGCGGACTGCGGGCGGGCTGCGGTCCGCCCTTTTCTTTTGCGCAGTACAGAACTGATCCTCATGAACGTCGAAGAGTTTTACCAGCATGCGCTTGAGCAGCGCAATTTCAAGGCCGATGCTGCCCAGCGCCGCGCTGTTGACCGTCTGCAAGTGTGCTATGACCAGTGGCTGGCCTACAAAGGCCAGCGTTCCAGCACCTTCAAGCGCCTGATTAACCGGCCCGATGTGCCGCGCGGCGTGTATATGTGGGGCGGGGTAGGGCGCGGCAAGTCCTTCCTGATGGACAGTTTCTATTCGGTGGTGCCGGTGGTGCGCAAGACCCGTTTGCACTTCCACGAATTCATGCGTGGCGTGCACCGCCAGCTCGACGATCTGAAAGGCGTGGCCAATCCGCTCGACGAAGTGGCCAAGCGCGTCGCCAAAAAATACCGTCTGATCTGCTTCGATGAATTCCACATCTCCGATGTGGCCGATGCCATGATTATGTACAACCTGCTGAAGGCGCTGTTCGATAACGGCGTGTCCTTCATCATGACTTCCAATTACGATCCGCAGCTGCTGTATCCGGACGGCCTGCACCGCGACCGCATCCTGCCTACCATCGCGCTGCTGTACGAAAAGCTCGACGTGATGAATATCGATGCCGGCATCGATTACCGTGGCCGCGCACTGGAGCAGGTGGAGTCGTATTACACCCCGCTCAACGCGGCTACTGACGAAGCGCTGCGCACGGCCTTTGCCCGCGTGGCCGAAAATGCCGACGAAGACCCTACCATCCGTATCGAAGCGCGTGAAATCCGTGCGCTGCGCCGTGCCGGTACTACTATCTGGTTCGATTTCAATACCCTGTGCGGCGGTCCCCGCTCGCAGAACGATTATCTGGAAATCGCCAGCCGCTTCCATACCGTGATATTGTCCGGCATACCGATGATGTCGGCGGCCATGTCGTCCGAAGCGCGCCGCTTTACTTGGCTGATCGATGTATTCTACGATCAGGGGGTGAAGCCGCTGATGTCGGCCGAGGTGGAGCCGGAGCAGCTGTACACCACCGGTACCCTGGCGAATGAATTCCACCGTACCGTCTCGCGTATTGTCGAGATGCAGTCGCAGGAATATATGGATAAGGAACAGCGCGCGGCAGCCGCAGCGCTGGCTTAGTTTTTTAGGAAGTGTATGGCAATTGCGAGTAAATTGAAGGCGGGCTGTGGGATGGCGCTAGGCCTGATGCTGGGGGCAGCTACGCTGGCACCGGTGCAGGCTGCCGAAGCGGCAGCGCGCTGGCCCAAGGTGCAGTCGGTCGAGCAGGCCAATGCGGCACTGCGTGAGGTGGAGCAGCAGCGCGCCGTGGTGCAGGACCAGTTCGCCGAGGCCGAGCGGGTCTGCTATGGCCGTTTCTTTGTGAATACCTGCCTGAGCGATGCCAAGGAAGTACGCCGCAAGGCGCTGGCCGTGCTGCGCGCGGCCGAAGTCGATGCCGAGCATTTCAAGCGCGCCGATTCGGTGGAAAAACGTGATGCCGATCTGGCGCTACGGGCCCGCAAGGATGCCGAGGAAGAGGCCCAGCATGCGGCTACGCCACCCAAGGCGCCGAAAGTCGTGGACGATACGCCACGCCTGCCGCCTGTCACCGGAGCGGCAGTGGACCGTGAAGCACAGCATGCGGAAAAGCTGAAGAAGCTGGAAGCGCAGGATGCGGCCAATGCAGGGAAACGGGCCGAAAATGTGCGCAATTTCGAGCGCAAGCAGCAGGAATCACAGCGTCGGCAGGCCGAAGTGGCACGCAAGAAGGCCGAAAAAGAGGCTAAACAGGCTGCCCAGGAAGAAGCGGAACAGCGCAAAGCGGATGCGGTCAAGCGCCAGTAAGCAGGGCGCAGGCTACTGCGAGAGAGTGACGCAGAGCAGCATTAGTTGGCTGGGCGCGCCGGGTAGATTAAACTACGGGATGTGTCACCGAGTACTCCTTGTTGCAGTGAAACTTTTGTGTGGGTAGAGACCGAGAATTATGGCTGATGTAATTGATATCCAGCGTCGTCTGATAGAACTCGACGTTGAACACCGCGATCTGGATGCTGTCATTAACATGCTGACGCTCGATGGTCACCATGATCAGTTGCAATTGCGCCGCCTCAAGAAGCGCAAGCTGCAACTGAAAGACCATATCACTCTGCTCAAAATGCAACTGGTGCCGGACGTTCCTGCCTGAGTTGCGAGCCGTACCGCTGCCTACCTAGTATATTTTGACTCAACACCTGTCCCCGCCTGCCGTGGTCGGCGAGACTGCCGAAGCGCCCCCCGGAAAACATGATGCCGAGGTTGAACGCCTGTTTGGTGCCGGTGGCCCGCTGGGCCCGGCTGTAGGCGATTTCCGTCCGCGCCGCTCGCAGACCGAAATGGCCAAGGCTGTTGCCGCCGCCATCGATAGCCAGACCACGCTGATCGCCGAAGCGGGCACCGGCACGGGTAAAACCTTTGCCTATCTGGTGCCGGCGTTGCTGTGGGGTGGCAAGACCATTATTTCCACCGGCACCAAGAATCTGCAGGACCAGCTGTTCCTGCGCGATATTCCAACTGTGCGGGCGGCTTTGCAGGCACCCGTTTCGGTGGCGCTGCTGAAGGGCCGCTCCAATTATCTGTGCCATTACCATCTGGAACGTACGCTGCAGAATGGCCGCATGACCTCGCGCGACGATGTGGGTCATCTGCGCGAAATTTCGCGCTTCCTGAAAATGACCAATTCCGGCGACAAGGCGGAGCTGGCGCGGGTGCCGGAAAATGCCCTGATCTGGAATCTGGTCACTTCCACCCGCGACAACTGCATGGGCGCCGAGTGCCAGTATTATCAGGACTGCTTCGTGATGAAGGCGCGCAAGGAGGCGCAGCAGGCCGATGTGGTGGTAGTCAATCACCACCTGTTCTTTGCCGACGTGGCGCTGAAGGATTCCGGCGTCGCCGAACTGCTGCCATCGGCCAATACCGTAATCTTCGACGAAGCGCACCAGTTGCCCGATACGGCCACGCTGTTCTTCGGCGACACCTTCTCCACTTCGCAAGTGCTGGAGCTGTGCCGCGACGTACTGGCCGAAGGGCTGGCCCACGCGCGCGATGGCGCCGACTGGGGCAAGACGGTGACGGTGGTGGAAAAGGCCGCGCGCGATCTGCGTCTGACCTTCCCGCAGGATATCGTGCGCCTGTCGCTGCCGCAGATTGCGCCATCGAGCGACTTTTTCCCCGCGCTGGAAACCCTCAAGGATGAGCTGGACGGCTTGCTGGCCGTGCTGGAAACCCAGGCGGAGCGGGCGGAAACGCTGGAACAGTGCCGCCAGCGCGGCCTGCAGCTGGCGCAGCAGCTGCGCGACTGGAAATTCGATCCCAAAGCGCGGGTGGAAAAGGGCGCGGAAGCCGTGTTCTGGGTGGAAGCCTATGCCTCTTCGCTGCAGCTGCATAAAACCCCGCTGTCGATAGCGCCTATCTTCAACGGCCAGCGCGAAGGCGTGCCGCGCAGCTGGATTTTCACGTCCGCCACGCTGGCGGTGAAAAATGATTTCAGCCACTTCTCCGAGCAGATGGGGCTGACGGGCGAACCATCCAAAACCTGGCCCAGCCCGTTCGATTACGGTTCGCAGGGCATACTGTATGTGCCGCAAGGCTTGCCCGATCCGAATTCCATGGGCTATACGGATGCCGTGCTGGATCTGGCCCTGCCCGTGATTGAAGCGGCCGGTGGCCGTACCTTCCTGCTGTGTACCACGCTGCGCGCCGTCAAGCGGGCCGCCGAGCGGCTGCGCGACGAGTTCGAACGGCGCGGCCTGAATTTCCCCCTGTTCGTGCAGGGCGATAAAGGCCGTACCGAGTTGCTGGACCAGTTCCGTGCCGCCGGTAACGGCGTACTGATCGGTAGCCAGTCGTTCTGGGAAGGCGTGGACGTGCGCGGCGACGCGCTGTCGCTGGTGATTATCGACAAGCTGCCATTCGCGCCGCCTGACGATCCGGTGCTGGCCGCGCGGATCGAAGTGATGGAGAAGCAGGGCAAGAACGGCTTCATGCATCACACCCTGCCGGAAGCCATCATCAATCTGAAACAGGGTGCTGGCCGCCTGATCCGCGACGTCGGCGACCGCGGCGTGCTGATGCTGTGCGATCCGCGTGTGATTTCCAAGCCTTATGGCAAACGCATCTGGCAAAGCCTGCCTGCCTTCAAGCGCACGCGCGAGCAGGCCGATGTGATTGCGTTCTTCCAGAATCTGCCGCCGGACGGCGCGGAATAATAGGGCGACGCCTGCCCGGCTGGCGGTCCTCAGCGTGCCGATTTCCACCTCTGATAGTCCCGCGCACGTTTGCGCTGGCACAAACGCGCGCCCGAACTGGACGCTAGAGTGAACTCTGCGCTGCACCGTTTGGCGTGCAGTTACGGAGGATGTCATGGCAATCCGACACGGCTGTTTTATCAGTTATGCCCATGGCCATCACGCATACATGAGCCGCTTCAAAAGCGATCTGATCGAAGCACTGGCCTGCTATCTGGAACCGCATTTCGATAACGAAGACGAGCTCTTCGTCGATAGTGCCCAGCTGGGCGGTGGCGACGATCTGGACCAGCGCATAGCCCAGGCCTTGTGCGAAAGCGTCTGCATGATCGTGATCTATACGCCGCGCTACGAAGCGCATGCCTATACGCGGCGCGAATACGCCGCCATGCAGCGTATCGAAGCGGAGCGCAGCGCGTGGTACCGCCTGCCTAGCCACCTGATCATTCCCATTATCATGACGCGCCATCCGGCCGGGCTGCCGCCGCAAATTACCCGGCCTGGCATGTATGTGGACTTCTCGCGCTATACGCTGGCCAGCAATTCGTTCAAATCCAATCCCGAATTTCTGCCGGAAATAGAAAAAATCGTGCTGCGGATAGCCGAACATTACCACTGCCTGAAGCGCTACATGCCGCCCCGGCACGATTGCAGCAAGTTTGTTTTGCCCGATATTCCGTCCGAATGGCGGGTTATTCCTCCACCTAATTTTCCACGCTAAAGGTTTGTCATGGAAACCCAAACTTTGTTGCTGCCGCCGCTCAGCGATCACGGCGAAGTCATTACTTTTTATGCTTACCGCGATGATGGCAGCCGCAGTGCTGCGCTGGCCAATCTGGCGCTACTGCTGGCACGCCAGCGCGCGGCCTATAACCCCGTGCTGATGATAGACTGGGATCTGCCGGCGCCGACGCTGCACCAGCATTTCGGTGCGTCGCGCAACCATCCGGGCGTGCTGGAGTTTTTCCTTGCCTGCGCCGAGCAGCTGGAGCAGCACCAGCCCAGCGGCTTCAGCGACGATACCCTGCTGGCGTACGAAGTGCTGGCGGCGGTGGATTGGGAGCAATATGTGCTGCGGGTGGACGATGGCAGCCAGCTTTATCTGATGCCAGCTGGCCGGCTCGACGAACGCTACGCCGAGCGGCTGCGCACACTGGACTGGGAAGGGCTGTTCCGGCGCTGCCCCGCGCTGTTCCGCTGCTTTGCCGCTCAAATGGCTTGCCACTTCCGTCATGTGCTGGTGGATGCTGCCAGTGGGCAGTCGGAAACTTCAGGACTATGTACCACGCTGCTGCCGCGTAAGCTGGTGATGCTGTTTGGTCCCGAAAAGGGCAGTCTTGAAGGCGCCTGCGAGATGGTGACGCGTGCCACCAGCTACCGCTGCAGCCACGAGGACGAGCAGCGCCCACTGCTGGTGTATCCCGTTGCAGTGCAGCTGGAAGGCGACGATGCCCGCCTGCGCGCGCAGCGCCGCCATGGCGATAGCCTGCGCCACGGCGGCTACCAGCAGCGGCTAGAACAGCTGCTGTCGGACTGCTATGGCCTGCGCCAGCTGTCGCTAGCCAGCTATTGCGATGAAGTCCAGCTTCAGTATAGCCGCGACGAGGCGCAGCAACTGGCCGTGCAGGCGACGCCGCATGGCGACCGCCATACGCTGGCGCGCTCCTATGCCACGCTGCTGGAATGGCTGGAACCTGGCTACTATCCGTGGCAGTCGCATGCCGAGGTGGTAATCCTCAGACGTTTGCAGGCACTGCCGGGCCAGTTGTCCGGCAACAGCTTGCTGCTGGCGCAGGCAGAGCTGCAACATCAGCTGGGGCAGGAGTACGGCGCCCAGCAGCGCTGGCGGCAGGCGCGGGCCTGCTTTGAACAGGCCCACCAGATGCGCCAGCAGGTGCTGGGAACGGAGCAGGTGGATACCCTGGTCAGCAAGACTGCACTGGCGGCAGCGCAGTTTCAGTCCGGCCAGCTGGAGCAGGCGCAGATACTGCAGGAATGCGTGGCGGAAGCCCATGGCCGCCTGCTCGGCGCCGAGCATCCAGATACGCTGGCAGCGCGCATGGCTCTGGCTGCCACGCTGGGGGCGCGCGGCCGTGCCCAGCAGGCCATGCAGATTTATGACGATGTGCTGGCCGTGTATGTGCGGCAACTGGGTGGCCTGCACCGGCTGACGCTGGCGTGCAAGGCAGCGCGCGCGCACCAGCTCTTCCTGCAAGGCGAATTCGATGCGGCGCGCAGTGCACAGGAGCAGGTACTGGCCGAGTGCAAGCGCTGCCTGGGCGGTGAGCATGCAGACGCGCTGGCCTGCCGTACGGCGCTGGCGTGGACCATGCTGCAGCTCGACGAGCCGGATGTGGCACACAGTCTGCTCGATGCCGTGTTGCAAATTAGTATCAAACGGCATGGCCCCCACCATATGGCGGCGGTGCGCGCCCGTGCTGCCATGGCCGACCTGCTCAGGCAGACGGGCAGCCATGCAGGCCAGCATCCGGGCCAGGCCGATCTGGTGCCGGAACTAAGGCAGGAAGGTGCGCTCGATGCCTATGACGATGCGCTGCTGCAGCCGGCGCAGCCCATGCATCCGATCGGACCCGAGGTGGTCCAGCTGACGGCCGAGCAGATGCTGGCACTCGATGCCGCCGCAGCGCCAGGCCGCAGCCAGAGCGGCTGACGCAAATTTATCTGCGCGGGGAGAGCGGCGAACGAGCTGGGTGGCGATTGCTTCAGGTAAAATCGTCGTATGAAAATCCTGATCAGTAATGACGACGGTTATCTGGCTCCCGGCATCAATGCGCTGGCCGCCGCACTGGCGCCTATCGCCGACATAGTGGTGGTGGCGCCCGATAGCAACCGTTCCGGTGCTTCCAACTCCCTGTCGCTGGACCGGCCACTGTCGGTACAGCAGGCCGCCAATGGCTTTTATTTCGTCAACGGCACGCCCACCGATTGCGTGCACGTTGCGCTGACAGGCGTGCTCGATTACCGTCCTGATCTGGTTGTGTCCGGTATCAATAACGGCCCCAATATGGGGGACGACACCCTGTATTCGGGTACGGTGGCAGCAGCCACGGAAGGTTATCTGTTCGGTATTCCCGCCATCGCCTTTTCGCAAGGCGCTTTTGGCTGGGACTATATCGACGACGCAGCGCGCCATGCGCGCGACATCATCGTGCAGTACATGGCGGCTTTGCCTGCCCCCTACCTGCTCAATGTAAATATCCCGAACTTGCCGTATGAGCAATTGCGTACGCCGGTCGCCACGCGGCTGGGGCGGCGTCATCAGGCCGAGCCGGTAATCCGCGCGCACGATCCGCGTGGCAAGGAAATCTTCTGGATCGGACCACCGGGGGCGACTAAAGATGCGGGCGAGGGCACGGATTTCCATGCCTGCGCCAGTGGACGCACCTCGGTCACGCCTTTGCAGATTGACCTCACCCACAAAACCCAGCTGGACGTACTCGCAAAGGCACTGGCATGACCGACAAGAACCGTCGCTTTCCCCTTCCGCTATCCTCGGTCGTCGATCAGGGAAACAAGAAGGCTACGGTGTCGGCTCCCGTCGTCCGCCCACAGACGGCAACCCAGAATGCGGCGCGCCATCTGCCGCAGCCGGTGCGTACCAGCGTCGGAGCCAGCAGTTCCAGCAGCGCCAGCAAACCGCCGCTATTCCATTCCCAGTCGCATACCCATGCCCAGCCGCGCCAGCCGCAGCCAGCGGCGCCCCAGCCGGTGATGGGGCAGCGCCAGAGTCCGCTGGTGTCGGATGCCGTGCGGCGTGCCATGGTGCAGCGCGTGGCCAAGCAGGGCGTGCAGGATAATCTGGTGCTGGCCGCACTGGAGACAGTACCGCGCCATATGTTCATGGAAGAGGGGCTGGCTTCGCAGGCGTATATCGACGCTTCGCTGCCCATCGGCCATCACCAGACCATTTCCCAGCCTTATATTGTGGCGCGCATGATAGAACTGATGCGCAATGGCGGCCAGCTCAAGCGCGTGCTGGAAATCGGCACGGGCTGCGGCTATCAGGCGGCCGTGCTGGCCTGTGTGGCGCAGGAAGTGTATTCGATCGAACGCATCAAGCCGCTGCACGAACTGGCCAAAGTCAATTTGCGTCCTCTGCGCGTGCCCAATCTGCGCCTGCACTACGGGGATGGTATGCTTGGGCTGCCGCAAGCTGCGCCATTTGATGGCATCATATTGGCCGCAGCCGGTCTGGAAGTACCGCAGGCCCTGCTGGAACAGCTGGCCATAGGCGGGCGGCTGGTAGCACCGGTGGGTGCGCGTGCCCAGCACCTCGAACTCATTACCCGTACCGGCAAGGCAGAATGGACTAGCGAAACGCTGGAAGACTGCCATTTTGTGCCGCTGCGGGCCGGCACCATCTGATGGGCCGCATTTAAACGATACAGTATTGATGAAGCAAACACGTATGACCAAAAAAATAACCGCACTGATACTGGGCACCGGCGTGCTGCTGACTGCCTGCACCAGCGTGCCGAACCAGGCTCCGGTGGTGGACCGCCATGTGGCATCGAGCGGCAAGCCTGCCGTGGCGGAAGCGCCGCCCGTGGTACGCGATGAACGCGGCATGTACACGGTGAAAAAAGGCGATACCCTGATCCGTATCGCGCTGGAATTCGGCCAGAATTACCGTGATCTGGTGACTTGGAATAATCTGTCCAACCCCAACGACATCAAGGTCGATCAGGTGCTGCGCGTGCAGCCGCCCGAATCGGCGTCAGCCGGCAGCGGCGTGCAGACGGGCGCTATCGCGATGCCGCCGCCGGTCGATAAGCCGGCGCCGGTGGTGCGCAAGACCGAGCCGCGCGGCGACAAGAAGGCTTATTCGGAATCGGCGCTGGCAGAGATGCAGCGGCCCGATGGCGTGAAGACGGACAAGCCGGCCGGCAAGGCCGGCAGTGCGGCGGCTGCCACGGCAGTGGCCGAGACAGTTGTTCCGGCACCAGCCCCGGTGGCACCGCCGGCACCGGCGCCCGCGGTGGACGAGGAAAAACTCAGCTGGATGTGGCCAGCCGAGGGCAAAGTGATTGCCACTTTTGACGAGGGCAAGAACAAGGGCGTGGACATTGCGGGCAAGGCGGGCCAGCCGGTTGTCGCCGCCGGTGCAGGAAAAGTCATGTATGCCGGTAGCGGCATCCGTGGTTATGGTAATCTGGTGATTGTGAAGCACAGTAATAGCCTGCTGTCGGCCTATGCCCACAACCGCAGCATCGTGGTCAAGGAAGGCAACACAGTAACCAAAGGACAACAGATCGCGGAAATGGGCGACTCCGACACGGACACCGTCAAGCTGCACTTTGAAATCCGGCAGCAGGGCAAACCCGTGGACCCGTCGCGCTTCCTGCCTAACCGTTAGCTCTAAGCCATGACACCAACCTCGCACGATTCCATAGATGACGACGCGCTGCCCGATGATTATCGCGAAGATGGCAACGAAGATGTCGCCATCGAGCCGGCGGAAGGCGAGGTACTGGCCACCGGCGCCGTGCTGGAAAGTGTCGACGAGCTCAAGAAAGTGCTGGCCGCCGAGCTGTCCACCGACACCACCCAGCACTATCTGAACCAGATCGGCACCCGGCCGCTGCTGACGGCCGCGCAGGAAGTGCATTACGCCACTCTGGCCAAGAACGGCGATTTCGCTGCGCGCCAGACCATGATCGAGCACAATCTGCGGCTGGTGGTGTCGATCGCCAAGCACTACATCAACCGTGGCGTGGTGCTGCTCGACATGATAGAAGAGGGCAATATCGGCCTGATGCGTGCCATCGACAAGTTCGAGCCCGAGCGCGGCTTCCGTTTTTCCACCTATGCCACCTGGTGGATACGCCAGAGCATAGAGCGCGCCATCATGAATCAGGCCCGTACCGTGCGCCTGCCGGTGCACATGGTGCGCGAACTGAACCAGATTTTGCGCGGCAAATACCATCTGGAAGCGCGTCAGCACGACGGCAAGGATGCCACGGCGGAGGACATCGCCGAACTGGTGGGCCGTCCGGTGGAAGAAGTGCAGGACATTCTCGCCATGTCCGAGCACGCCACCTCGCTCGATGCGCCGCTCGACAACGATCCCCAGTCCTCGCTGATGGACATGCTGCCCGGCGCCAGCGAAGATAGCCCCGACGCGCGCGCCGAACACCACGAAATGACCATGCTGGTGCGCGACTGGCTCACCCGCCTGCCGGACAAGCAGCGCGTGGTGATCATGCGCCGCTTCGGCCTCGACAACGACGATCCGGCCACGCTGGAAACGCTGGCCGAGGAGATGGGCGTGACGCGCGAACGGGTGCGCCAGATCCAGCAGGAAGCCCTCATCAAGCTCAAGCGTGCCATGGCGGCGCGTGGCGTGGTGCGCGATTCGCTGCTGTAGTCCCCCTGTCATCTGCTATCATATTGACCCGTTCGTGACCCGGTGGTGCTTGGCGTATGGCCGGCCGGCGTCTGCTATCCCTTTTTACTGAACCGTCATGCAAGAAGAAAATACCATCCTCATCAAGTCGCTCGATATGGACGCCCGTGGCGTCGGCCATCTGCAAAACGAGGATGGAACTCCCGGTAAAGTGGTGTTTGTGGAAGGGGCGCTGCCGGGCGAGCGCGTACGCTACCTCACCACCAAGAAGAAACGCAATCTGGACGTAGGCAAGCTGGAAGCCGTGCTGCGCGAATCGCCGATGCGCGTCAAGCCGCAGTGCAAGCACTTCGATGTGTGCGGCGGCTGCTCGATGCAGCATCTGGAAGCGGGGGCGCAGGTGGCCGTCAAGCAGCGCGTGCTGGAGGATAATCTGGCCCACATCGGCAAGGTCAGGCCGGACACGGTGATGCGCCCGATGTATGGCCCGACCTGGGGCTACCGCTACCGCGCCCGTCTGTCGGTGCGCTATGTGGCACGCAAGGAGACCGTACTGGTCGGCTTCCACGAGCGTAAATCGTCGTTCGTGGCCGATATCACCAGCTGCGAAATCCTGCCGCGCTATATCTCCGACATGCTGCTGCCGCTGCGTGCGCTGATCGGCTCGCTGTCGCTGTTCATGCAGATTCCGCAGATCGAAGTGGCGGTCGGCGAAGACGTGACGGCGCTGGTCTTCCGTATCATGGCCCCGCTGACGGCCGACGACGAAGTCAAGCTCAAGGCCTTCGCCGATGAGTATCAGGTGCAGCTGTGGCTGCAGACTGGCGGTCCCGATACGGCGGCGCCGTACTACCCGCAGGATAAGCAGCTGCACTATGTGCTGCCGGAATTCGGCATCCGCATGCCGTTCAAGCCGGTCGACTTCACCCAGGTGAATCATTACATCAACCGCGTGCTGGTGGTGAAAGCCCTGCGCCTGCTGGAAGTGCAGCCGCAAGACCGCGTGGCCGATCTGTTCTGCGGCCTCGGTAACTTCACGCTGCCGCTGGCAACCCAGGCGCGCGAAGTGGTGGGTATCGAAGGCAGTAGCGCGCTGACGGAACGTGCGCTCGACAATGCCAAGGCCAACGGACTGGCCGAAAAGACCACCTTCTACACGCGCAATCTGTTCGAAGTCACGGCGGATCACCTGGTCGAATTGGGCAAGTTCGACCGCATGCTGATCGACCCGCCACGCGACGGTGCCATGGCCCTGAGCGAAGCGCTGCTGGCCCTGAGCCAGAGCCGCCGCGATCTGCTGCCTGGCCGTATCGTGTATGTGTCGTGCAGTCCGTCCACGCTGGCGCGCGACGCCGGCATTCTGGTCCATGCCGGCTACACGCTGAGCAAAGCGGGCGTGGTGAATATGTTTCCGCATACCTCGCACGTGGAATCGATGGCAGTGTTCGATCTGAACCCCGCCTGAACACACAGCCAGAGCTCGTAGCCCAAACAGCGGAACCTTGTTCCGCTGTTTTTGTTTGTGCCGCCCGCTCAGGTACGGGTGATCGACAGACCACCATCGACCAGCGCAGCGGTGCCGGTGACGAAGGAGGCGTCGTCGGAGGCCAGATACAGCACCGAGCGGGCCAGTTCCTGCGGCGTGGCGATGCGCTTCAGCGCATGCAGGCCGGTAATGAAAGCCTGCGATTCTGCCGAGCTATTGGTGTCGCGGTACATATCGGTATCCACCGCACCGGGCAGCACGGCATTCACGCGCACGCCTTGCGGGCCATATTCCGCTGCCAGCGTCTGGGTCAGGCCGATCAGGCCGGATTTGCTGGCCGCATAGGCTGCCATGGCGGGGAAGGAGACGGTGTGGCCGACAAAGGTGGAGGTGAAGATCACCGAGCCGCCGCCATGCTGCTGCATCTGTGCGATCTGGTGTTTGGCACCATAAAACGCGCCCGTCAGATTGATGGCCAGCGTGTCGTTCCAGCCATCGGCGGAGATGCCGGTGCTGGCGCCGCTCTCGCCTATGGTGCCGGCATTATTGAAGGCGATGTCGAGACGGCCATAGCGCTGCACCGCCAGCGCTACCAGCGCTGCCGCATAGTCTTCCGAACGCACGTCACCGGCCAGCGCCACGGCCTGACCACCTGCCGCCGTAATCTCGCTGACCAGTTGCTGCAGTTCCGCGTCGCGGCGGGCGCCTACCACCAGCTTTGCGCCTTCGGTGGCAAACAGCAGGGCGGTGGCGCGGCCTATGCCGGAGCTGGCACCCGTGATCAGGGCGACTTTGTCTTGCAGGCGGCCATGGCCGGAGGTTGCGCTAACGGTGGTGTTCTGGGCTAGGTTGCTCATTTTGCGGCTCCTTGAAAGTGGGTAAGGGTTGATGTCTGCTACGGAATCCAGTGTAGGGATGAAAGCTCGTCCGGATAAGTGAGCAAAAGAAAGAGCTTGTGTTCGATATAATCGAACAATCATCTAAAGAGGAGGTCGTCATGGTCAAACTCGATGGCATCAGCAGTTTCGTCGCCATAGCCGAAGCGGGCTCGATCAGCGCCGCCGCGCGCCGCCTGCATCTGTCGAAGTCCGTGGTGAGCGAGCGGCTGGCCGAACTGGAGCAGCATCTGGGCGCGCCGCTGTTCCATCGCACCACCCGCAAACTGAGCCTGACGGAAGACGGTAGCGCGTTTCTGCAACGTGCCCACCGCATCGTGTGGGAAGTACAGGATGCCGTGGCCGAAGTCTCCGAGCGGCGCGCCAGCCTGAGCGGCCCCATGCGGCTGTCGGCGCCGGTCACGTTCGGGCGCATGCATCTGGGGCCGGCGCTGTATCCGTTTCTGGCCCAGCATCCGGACATCTCGCTGACGCTGGAACTGGACGACCGGCGTATCGATGCCGCCGCCGAGGGCTACGATGCCGTGATCCGGCACGGCACGGTAGAAGACAGCCGGCTGGTGGCGCTGCCGCTGGCGCCCAGCCGCAGGCTGCTGGTGGCGGCTCCGGCCTACCTCGAACGGCACGGCACGCCGGACTCGCTGGCTGCCTTGCGCCAGCACCGCGCCATCTACTACACCAACCGCAACGTGGCCGACTGGCGTTTTGCCGACGTGCGGCAGGATGGGTTTGTGCGCCCGCCCGCCGCACTGCGCGTCAACAATGGCGACATGATGCGCGACGCCGCACTGGCCGGACTGGGGCTGGCGCTGCTGCCCAGTTTCATCGTGGGCGACGAACTGCGGGCCGGCCAACTGGTCAGGGTCGATATCGGTCACCAGGCCGCACAGGAGCTGATCTACGTGGCCCATCCGGAAGGGCGGCGCGCATCGCGCAAGCTGAGGGAGCTGGTGACAGCGCTGCGCCAGCGCTTCGGTACGCCGCCCTACTGGGACGAGATGACAAGCGGACTTTAAGTAGTTGAATTTTGATGTTTTTCCGGTAACGTTGTTGACTTTGCCTTGGGTGTTTGCAACACTGAGCTGTTTCCCTTTCAGCTTACGGAGTTGGCATGCGCTTGCTGTCCCGTCTCGCCAGTCTGGCTGCCCTGTGTGGCTTGCCGCTGGCCGTCTTGGCTGCCACTGCAGCCACTACCGCGGCTACCAGTCCGGCCACGATTTCGGCCACGAATTCGGCCACTAATCCAGCCGCTAATCTGGCCAGCAGCGCGGCCGGTGACGCGGCCACTACCTCGATCGCCACTTTTAGCCCGACTGGCACCGTCAAGCGGGTGCGGCAGGCTAGGGTGAGTTTCAGTGCGCAGATGGTGCCGCTCGGTGATTGGCGGCTCGATGATCCGTTCAGTGTCGATTGCCCCGTGCCCGGCAAAGGGCGCTGGGTGGACGGTGCCAACTGGGCTTATGACTTCGAGCGCGATCTGCCTGCCGCTGTCAGTTGCCGCTTTACGCTCAAGGACAGTGTGCGCGATCTGGCTGCTCAGCCGCTGATTGGCGAGCGTAGCTACAGCTTCAATACGGGCGGACCGAAAATCATCATGTCTTCGCCGCGTGAAGGCGCGGGTGATATCGATGAAGAGCAGGTGTTCATACTGGGACTCGATGCCCCCGCGACCGATGCCAGCATCGGTGAACACGCATGGTGCCGTGCGCAGGGTATCAATGAGCGCATCGGTGTGCGCGTGCTGGCCGGCGATGAGCGTCAGCGCATACTGGACCAGCACCATAGCCTGGTTGAGCGCTATCTGGTGAGCTACTACCATGCGCGCGGCGTGGTGTGGAGCGCCAAACTGGCAGTCAAGAGCAAACAGATGGAACAGATGCCTCTGGTGGTGCTGCAGTGCCGCCAGCGCTTGCCGGCCAAAGCCGCGGTGGCGCTGGTATGGGGCGCAGGCGTGGCGGCAGAAAACGGCATGCACAGTGAGCAGGACCAGGAACGCTCGTATGCCACGCGGCCTGAATTTAGCGCCAGCTTCAGCTGCGACAAGCTCAAGAAAGATGGCGGCTGCATTCCCTTCCTGCCTATGCGGCTGTCGTTCACTGCGCCCGTGCACAAGGCTGATCTGCTGGCCGTCACTCTGCGCGGGCCGGGCGGCAGGAGCTACCATGGCCGGCTGCCGAAAGAGCAGGCACAGGCCGAACTGGCCGATATGCTGGAATTTACCGGGCCATTTCCTGAACGTGCTGCATTTTCGCTGCAGTTGCCCGCAGGCCTGAAAGACGATGCCGGACGCAGTCTGCTCAACGCCGGGCGTTTCCCCCTCGCGGTGCGTACTGATGTGCAGCCACCGCTGATCAAATTCCCTGCACGTTTCGGCATTATCGAAGCGCAGGGTGACCGTATGCTGCCTGTCACCATGCGCAATGTGGAAGCCAGCCTTGCGGTGGCGGCAGCGAAGGTGCAGGGCAGCAGTTTGCGCGTCAATGATGGGGCACTGGCGCAAGAAGAGCAGGACAAACAGATCCTGCAATGGATGCGTAAGCTGACCCGTTATGGCAGCGAGCCACAGGAACTATATGGCGACGAACTGTTCCGGCCATTGCTGGCGCAGAAAAAAGGCGCGGAAGCCAGCGGCGTTGAGCGCTTCACTGTGCCGAAACCGGCAGGCCGGCAGGCGTTCGAAGTGGTCGGCATCCCGCTGCGCAAGCCGGGTTTCTACGTGGTGGAATTGGCCAGTCCGAAGCTGGGCGCGGGGCTGGCGGAAACCCCAGCTACGGCCTATGTGAGTGCAGCAGCGCTGGTCACCAACATGGTGGCCCACTTCAAACGCGGCGCCAGTTCTTCGCTGGTGTGGGTGACCACGCTCGACAAGGCACGGCCAGTGGCGCAGGCACAGGTGAGCGTGCGCGATTGCGAAGGCAAGCTGCTGTGGCAAGGCAGCACCAACCAGAATGGCGTGGCCAGCATCGGCACTGAACTGGCCGAGCGTTCGTGCCCGCGCAGCAGCGGCTTCTTCATCACGGCCCGCAGCGGCAGCGATCTGACCTTTACCATGTCCGACTGGACGCGCGGCATTGAGGGCTGGCGCTTCAATCTGCCGACTGGCGATGTGCGCGACGATAATGTGCTGGCTACCACGGTATTTGACCGCACCCTGCTGCGCGCTGGCGAAACGGTGCACATGAAGCACTTCCTGCGGCGCCATACGGAGCAGGGCTTTACCTTGCTGACTGCAGATAGCTTGAGTGGCAAGCGGCGTTCGCGCTATGGCCGCCAGCTATCGCCGGAGGAACGCAAGGCCCAGCCGGATAGCGTGCAGTTGCTGCATGAGGGCAGTCAGCAGCGCTATCGCGTGGCGCTCAAGTGGAGTGCCAATGGAAGTGCCGAAAGTGAGTGGCATATTCCTGCCGAAGCCAAACAGGGCTGGTATCAGTTGCTGCTGGGCGGACGCGAAGCAGGGCGCTTCCGTGTGGAACAATTCCGTGTGCCGAGCATGAAGGCCGTGATGCAGGGCCCCAAAAAAACGGCGGTGCAGGCCAGCAGCGTGGATCTTGACGTGCAGCTTAGCTATCTGTCCGGTGGTGCTGCCGCAGGTGTACCGGTACAGTTGCGCACTGTATTGCAGGATAAATCCGTGTATTTTGACGACTACGCTGACTTCAGCTTCAATGCAGGCGATGTCAAAAGTGGCATGGAGCGCGACCAGCCCGCATTCGACGAGGACGAAGGGAGCTTCGAAGGCGAGCAGGGCGACGACGCTGGCGCCAGCGGATTCAAGACGCGCAAGCTCACGCTCGATCAGCAGGGCGGCGCACGCATCACTCTGGACCAGCTGCCTGCCGTGACCACACCGCATGAGCTGCTGGCCGAGATGTCGTATCAGGACGCCAATGGCGAAACCCTGTCGGCTACCACCCGTATCCCGCTATGGAACTCGGCCTATCTGATCGGCATACAGCCCGATGGCTGGGTCATGAGCAAGGATGGCATGAAGTTCACCGTGGCCGTGCTCGACGTGCAGGGGCGGCCCGTGGCACAGGCGCCAGTGACGGTGGACCTGTTCCAGCGTCTACAGTATTCGCACCGGCGTCGCCTGATAGGCGGATTCTATGCGTATGAAAACCAGAGCGAAGTCAAAGCGCTGGGGCAGGCCTGCGCCGGCCAGACCGATAGCAAGGGCCTGCTGATCTGCGAAGTGCAAGCCCCTGCTTCCGGCAATCTGATTCTGCGCGCAGTCACCTACGACAGCGAGCAGCACCGCTCCGTGACTCAGCGCGAAACCTGGGTGGCCGATGGCGCCGACTGGTGGTTCAGCGCCAGTGACAATGATCGCATCGATCTGCTGCCCGAACTGAAACGCTACGAGCCGGGCCAGAGCGCCAGCTTCCAGCTGCGCATGCCCTTCCGTGTAGCCACGGCGCTGATTACCGTCGAGCGCGAAGGTGTGCTGGATACCTATGTGCGCCAGCTGTCGGGCAAGGAGCCGGTATTCACGCTGCCGATCAAGGGGAATTACGCGCCGAATGTGTATGTCTCGGCACTGGTGGTGCGTGGCCGTGTGGCCGGCATGCAGCCGACCGCGCTGGTCGATCTCGGCAAGCCTGCCTACAAGCTGGGCATCACGCCGCTGCGGGTGGGCTGGGCCGCGCATGAACTGAAAGTGCAAGTCAAGGCGGACAAGGCGGTGTACAACATCCGCGACAAGGCCAATGTGCAGGTGAAGGTGGCGCGGGCTGACGGCACGCCTTTGCCTGCGGGCGCCGAAGTGGCGCTGGCGGCGGTAGATGTGGGCCTGCTGCAGCTGATGCCCAACACCAGCTGGGATTTGCTGGAAGCCATGATGCAGCAGCGCAATCTGCAGGTGCAGACTGCCACTGCACAGATGCAGGTCGTCGGCAAGCGCCATTTTGGCCGCAAGGCAGTGCCGCATGGCGGGGGCGGCGGCAAAGGTGCAGGGCGCGAGCTGTTCGATACGTTGCTGTTCTGGCAGGCGCGCGTGGCGCTCGATGCTAACGGCGAGGCCAGCGTGCAAGTGCCTATCAATGATTCGCTGACAGCGTTCCGCATCGTTGCCATCGCCAGCGCCGATGCCGATCTGTTTGGCACAGGCCGCACGGAGATTCGCACTTCGCAGGACCTGATGCTGCTATCGGGACTGCCGCCAGTGGTGCGCGAAGGCGACCGTCTGCGTGCCGGCTTCACCCTGCGCAATACCACCGACGCGGCAGTGCAGGTGGCCGTTACGGCCAATGCCGCCGGCAAGGCGCTGCCGGCACAGCAGGTGGAACTGGCCGCAGGCGCTGCGCAGGAAGTGGGCTGGGATTATCAGGTTCCCGCGGGTGCCAGTGCGCTGGCATGGGATATCGCAGCCAGCATCGTCGGTGCGGATGGCGCTGCGGCGCGTGACCGGCTGAAAGTCAGCCAACGTGTGCCGCCGGCTGTGCCGGTACGGACTACGCAGGCCACGCTGCTGCAGCTCGATCGTGGCCAGCGCATGCAGCTACGCTTGCCGGAGGATGCCTTGCCCGGCCGTTGTGGCGTGCAGGTACAGTTCAGCGCCAAGCTGGGCAGCGAACTGGCGGCGCTGCGCGAGTATATGAACCAGTACCCTTACCGCTGCTTCGAGCAGGTGACTTCGCGCGCCATTACTTTGCACGATCAGGCCATGTGGCAGGCGAATATGGCCAGCCTGCCGGCGCATCTCGACAGCGACGGTCTGGTCAAGTATTTCGCGACGATGACGCAGGGCGACGAAATGCTGACTGCATATGTGCTGTCGGCGGCCTACGAGGCTGGCTATGCCATTCCTGTCGAGCTGCAGGAGCGCATGCTGAGCGGGCTGCGCGCGTTCGTGGCAGGACGCATCGTGCGTTGGTCGGCCCTGCGCACCACGGATCTGGCGATGCGCAAGCTGGCGGCGCTGGAGGCGATTTCGCACAGCACACCGATACAGGCGGAGATGCTGGAGTCTTTCACCATCGAACCGAATCTGTGGCCCACTTCGGCCGTGATCGACTGGTATCTGATCCTGAAACGCTCGCCCAAGCTGCCGCAGCGGGAGCAGCGCTGGACGCAGGCCGAGCAGGTCCTGCGTGCGCGCCTGAACCTGCAGGGAACCACCATGGGCTTCTCGACCGAGCGTAACGACAACTGGTGGTGGCTGATGGCTTCGGCCGACAGCAATGCCAACCGACTGCTATTGGCCATGGCCGACAACCCGGGCTGGAAGGACGATATCGGCCGGCTGGCACGCGGTGCGCTGGGACGCCAGCGACAAGGGCGCTGGAATACCACCGTGGCCAATACCTGGGGCACACTGGCGCTGGCGCGCTTCTCGCAGCTGCATGAGCGGGTTGAGGTAACTGGTACCAGCAGCGCAACGCTGGCACAGGTGAGCAAGAGTATCGCCTACGGTGGCGATGCGACGGGCGGCAAGGTGCTGCTGCCATGGCCACGTTCATCCAGCGAACTGGAGCTTAACCACACGGGCACCGGCAAGCCGTGGGTGACGGTGCAGACGCTGGCGGCGCTGCCGCTCAAGGCGCCCGTCTCCAGCGGCTACCGCATCAGCAAGACCATCACGCCGGTAGAGCAGAAGCAGGCCGGTAGCTGGTCGCGCGGCGATGTGTACCGCGTGCGGCTGGAGCTGGAAGCGCAGGCCGATATGACCTGGGTGGTGGTGGATGATCCAATACCGGCCAGTGCTACCGTGCTGGGCTCCGGTCTGGGAACGGATAGCCAGATACTGGGCAACAGCAAGCATACCGGCTGGGTGTGGCCAGCGTTCGAGGAGCGTAGTTTTGACGGCTACCGGGCGTTCTACCAGTTTGTACCGAAAGGGAAGTGGAACGTGGAGTACACGGTCAGACTGAATAACGTTGGTCAGTTCAATTTGCCTGCGACCCGTGTGGAAGCAATGTATAACCCTGAGATGTTTGGCGAACTGCCTAATGCGGTGGTGACGGTGAAATGAATTCAGGTGTATTCGGTCCCAATAGTCGGGCGCCACAGGTGCTGCGCGGGATGCTGCTATCCGCGCTGGCCTGGGCCTGGCTGTGTGCGTCTTCCGTCAAAGCAGAGGTGCCCACGCCGGAGCAAGTCAGACGCGACTATCGTGCCTCGGAAGCACAACTGCTGGACCGGCATGGCGTGGCGCTGCAAGCGCTGCGCATCGATATGCAGGGACGGCGTACGCCCTGGGTGGCGCTAGGCGATATTTCACCAGCGCTGCCGGCAGCCGTGCTGCAGGCCGAGGATCAGCGTTTCTATCAGCACCAAGGTGTGGACTGGAGTGCGGCTGCCAAGGCTGCGTGGGATAATTTGTTCCGTAGCCGTCCACGTGGCGCCTCCACCATCACCATGCAGCTCGCCGCCTTGCTCGATCCGCGCCTGCAGGCAGCGAAGCAGGGGCGCAGCTGGGCACAGAAGTGGGATCAGGTGCAGGCGGCGCGCGAGCTCGATGCCAGCTGGAGCAAACAGCAGATACTGGAGGCCTACCTGAATCTGGTGTCCTTCCGCGGCGAGCTGCAAGGCGTCGGCGCGGCAGCGCGCGGCCTGTTCGGCAAGGTGCCGTCGGGCCTGACGCTGACCGAATCCATGATACTGGCCAGCCTGCTGCGTGCGCCGAATGCCGCGCCGGCGCTGGTGTGGCAGCGTGCCTGTGCCTTGTCGCGCGAGTTGCGCGCGCCGGCCACCTGCAGTGAAATCGAACTGCGCACGCTGGTTGCCATGGGCAAGCCGCAGATTGCGCAGGAACTGGCACCAGCACCGCAAGTGGCGCAGCAGCTGCTGGCGCGCGGCGGGCAGAATGTGCGCAGCACACTCGATGGCCAGTTGCAGCTGTTCGCCCAGACAGCCTTGCGCCAGCAGCTGATGGCGCTGCGTGAGCGCAATGTCGGCGATGGTGCCGTACTGGTGCTTGATAATGCCAGCGGCGAGATACTGGCGTATGTAGCCAATGCCGGCGGCTCCGAAGTTGACGGTGTCACCGCGCTGCGGCAGGCCGGTTCGACGCTGAAGCCGTTTCTCTACCAGCTGGCGCTGGAACGCAGGCTGCTGACGGCGGCCTCGGTGATGGATGACAGCGCCATTGACATCGCTACGCCGACCGGCCTGTATGTACCGCAGAATTATGACAAGCAGTTCAAAGGACAGGTAAGTGTGCGCACCAGTCTGGCCAGTTCGCTCAATGTGCCGGCTGTGCGCACGCTGGTGATGACGGGGCTGGAGCGTTTTCACGGCCGCCTGCAGCGGGTGGGGTTAAGCAGCCTGACGGAACCACCCGATTTTTATGGCTATTCGCTGGCGCTAGGCTCTGCCGAAGTGAGTCTGCTGGAGCTGACCAATGCCTACCGCGTGTTGGCCAATGGCGGCCTGTATAGTGGTGTGCGGCTGACCGCCGCAACTCCACCGTCCGCGCCGCGCCGCGTGCTTGATGCAGGTGCCAGTTTCATCGTCAGCGATATTCTGTCCGACCGCGCTGCGCGCAGCGTGACTTTCGGCCTGAAGAACGAACTGGCCACCGGCTTCTGGAGCGCCGTTAAAACCGGCACCAGCAAGGATATGCGCGATAACTGGTGCATAGGCTATAGCGACCGCTACACGGTAGGCGTCTGGGTCGGCAATTTCGATGGCCAGCCCATGTGGGACGTGTCCGGCGTGACGGGAGCAGCACCGGCATGGCGCGATGTGATGGACTATCTGCATCGCCATCAGCCGGGCCGTGCTCCGGCAGTACCGGCCGGCCTGCAGTGGCGCCAGATCAGCTACCAGCCGGCGCTGGAAAGTCCGCGCAGCGAGTGGTTCATGGCGGGCACGGGAAGCTCAGTTATCACACTGGTGACTGAAGCCCAGCGTGTGCCGAAGATTATCTATCCGGCGGAATCGACCATCATCGCCATCGATCCCGACATGCCGGAAGCGGTGCAGCGCGTTTTCTTTCAGGCCCAGGCGGGCAAAGGCCTGAACTGGCAGCTCGACGGCACGGAACTGGGACAGGCCAGCAGCGCCTATGCCTGGCGCCCCACGCCGGGTCAGCATGCGCTGGCGCTGGTCGATAGTGCAGCACGGGTGGTTGCCAGCGCCCGTTTTCAGGTGCGCGGCAGCGACCATGCCGGCTCCGCTGCGCCGTCTGGACGCTGACGCCGCATATCTGCACAACATCAAGAACGCGGTTGTCAGTTCGGGCCTATGCCTGCACAATGGCAGGCACCTCCCTGACCCCGGACTTGAATATGAAACGACTACTACTGAGTATCGCCCTGCTGGGCTTCACTGCCAATAACCTGGCCCTGGCGGCCGATGATGCGGCCCAGTGTGCTGCTGCCGCGGGCACCTATCGGAGCGGCGTGATCGTGAAGGGAGCGAAATTCGCCCATGGCCAGTACCGCAAGGGCGTGGAACTGTCGCACACCCATCTGAAGATGAAATCCGATCAGGATGGGCAGGTCTATGATGTTGCTATAGATAATGTTTTTGCTCAGGGTTTCAATCCCGCGCAGCGCAGCATTCCCGCTTCGCTCCAGCAGATACAGGTGAATGACCGCGTGGCTGTTTGCGGACAGCTGTACACGCACGGCGGCGCGGGCATACACTGGGTGCATACCAACTGCGGCAAGCGCCCCACGCCGAACAAGCCGGACGGCTGGATCAAACTGGTGGGCGCCGATGGCAAAGCCGGTGGAAACATCGAAGATAATGGCGCCTATTGCAGTCTGTTCGGGAACTGATCGCGCCCCCTCAATTGTTGTGCTTGCTATACTATTGGTTAGTAGCTACTTCTGGGGATAGGTTTGCAAGTCTTTAAACAACGCTGGCAGCGCTGGGGCGCTGGGGTGGCCGGTGCGCTGGGCCTGTATGCGCTGGCCGGCGGCTGGCTGTTGCCTAAGCTGATCAAGAGCGAATTGCCGTCACTGGTGGCTTCTGAACTGGAACGCAAGGCCAGCGTGAGCGATGTGCGGTTTAATCCTTTCACGCTGCGCCTGTCCCTGCAGCAACTGGCGCTGACGGAAACCGACGACGCACCGCTATTTAGCCTCGAACAGCTGGAAGTGGAGCTGCAGTGGCGCTCGCTGTTGCGGCGTGCGTGGTGCCTCGGTGATATCCGTCTGGTGGGGCCGAATCTGCAACTGGCGATAGCGCCCGATGGCACCTTTAATATCGCGCAGCTGCTCGCTACGCTGGACAAGCACAAGAAAGACGAACCGGACAGCGGCATGCCGCGACTGGTGGTGGGACATTTCACGCTGGAGCAAGGCAAGGTGGTGGTGCAGGACCGTCATGCCGGCTATCGCGATACCTTTGCACCCATCGATTTCACCCTGAATAATCTGAGCACCCTGCCAGACGATAACGGCGACTACACGCTGAGCGCCGATGCGGCGCAGGGCGGTAAGCTGCGCTGGAAGGGCAAGGCCTCGCTTAATCCTATCAGTGCCAGCGGCGAGCTGGCGCTGGAGAATGTGGCGCTGGCTGGCCTGTCCGGCTACCTGAAGCCGTTCGTGCGCATGGGGGTTTCCGCTGGCCGCCTGTCGGCCACGCTGCCTTGCCAGTTCCATTATCACGACGCACAGGTGGATGCTGGTTTGAAGGGCGCCAGTCTGGGCCTGGCCGAACTGGCACTGCACCAGCAGGGCGCAGCGGCGCCGTTTGCGCGCGTGAACAAGTTCGACATCACCGACGTGGATCTGGATCTGGCCAAGCAGACCGTGAACGTCGGCGGCATAGGCCTGCATGGCGGCGCGCTGTCGCTGCGGCGTGATGCGCGCGGCATGCTCGATCTGGCGCAACTGGCCGTGCCTTCCGCCACGACCGCTGCACCTGCTGCGCGGCCGGCGAGCGAGAAGGCTGCGGCGGCAAAGTCGCCAGCGCCTGAGCAAGCTGCCCAAGCTGCCAAAGCACCTGCGGCTGCGGGCTGGAAGGTGCATCTGAAACAGTTCGATATTGATGGCGTGGCATTGAGCGCGCTCGATGAAAGCGTCAAGCCCGCACTGAAAATCAAGGCCGACCGGTTTGCGCTGCATCTGAACCTGCAGGCGCAGACGGGCAAGCAGGGCTTGCAGCTGCAACTGGAAGATGGCCGTCTGTCACTCGATAAGCTGCAACTGCAAAGCGGGGCGCAGACGCCATTCAAATTAAGCCGTCTGGCGCTGGATCAGGGCGTGATCGATCTGGCGGCCAAGCGTGCCAGTGTGGGCAAGCTGGCATTCGATGGTGGCCAGTTGGACCTGTCGCGCGATAGCAAAGGACAGTTCCTGTTCCTGCAGGCGCTGCCGCACAGTGAACAGCCAGCCAGCCAGCCGCAAGCTGCGGTGGCGGCGGGTGCCGGCGACTCTGGCAAAGCCGCGCCTGCACCGGCATGGGCGGCCAGTATCAAGCGGGTGGAGTTCAACCGCTTTGGCGCGCGCTATGACGATGCGGCTACGGGCATCAAGGCCAACTTGCAGGACTTCCGTCTGGCGCTTAATGATGTCAGCACTGATCTGGCCAAGGCAGTGAGCTTCGATGCTGCGCTGGCCTTGCGCGAAGGCGGGCAGTTGCAGGCGCAGGGCAAAGTGGTGCCAGCCAGTGCAGCGGTGGAAGCCGACCTGAAACTGAACAAGCTGGCGATTGCTCCGGTACAGCCTTTGCTGGCGAAATATCTGCGCTTGAAAATCGGCAGTGGCGCAATCTCCACGCAGGGGCACCTGCATGTGGGAGCTGGTACGGCAAAAGATCCGGCACTGCGCTATGACGGCGGGCTGGATTTCGATGAACTGGTGCTGAACGAGGATGATGGCGACCACTTTGCGCACTGGAAGCTGCTGCGTGCCGAAAAGCTGGCGTTAGGCCTGAAACCGGATCTGCTCGATATAGGCGAGTTGCGTCTGGTGGAGCCGGATGCCACGTTGATTATCGAGAATGACCGCAGCTTCAATGCTGCGCGTCTGCTGGTGCCGCAAGCTGCGGCGGCGGGCCCCGCAGCACCGGCCAATTCTGCCACGGACGCTGGCAAGAGCGCTGGCCGGAGCACTGCAGCGAATGCCGTTGCGGCGACCCCGGCACCTGCTGCTGCACCATTCCCGGTGAAGATACGCCGCTTGCGTTTACAGAATGCCAAACTGGCGTTTACCGATCTGAGTCTGCGGCCCCAGTTCAGCGCGAAAATGTATGAGTTGAACGGGGTGATCACCGGCCTGTCGTCGCGTGCCGATGCCAGCAGCCAGGTGGAGATCGATGGGCGGGTGGACGAATATGGTTCGACCCGTATCCGCGGCAAGCTCAATCCCTTTGTGCTGGCCGATAACACCGACCTTAGCGTGATCTTCAAGAATGTGGATATGGTGTCCGCCTCGCCGTACAGCATGAAGTTCGCCGGCTACCGTATTGCCGAAGGCAAGATCTCGCTGGATCTGCAGTACAAGGTACGTCATGGCCAGCTGGAAGGCAGCAACCAGATCGTGCTCGACAAGCTGACACTGGGCGAGCGTATCGATAGCCCTGATGCGCTCAAGCTGCCACTGGAGCTGGCGCTGGCCATCCTCAAGGATAGCAATGGCCGCATCGAACTGGGCGTTCCGGTATCGGGCAATCTGAATGATCCCCAGTTTAGTTATGGTGCGGTGGTATGGAAGGCCATCGGCAATATCATGAGCAAGATCGTCACATCGCCTTTCCGTGCGCTCGGTAGCCTGTTCGGCATCAGCGGCGATCAGCTGGAAGCGATCAGCTTCGATGCCGGCAGTGCCAAGCTGGCGCCACCGGAACGGGAAAAGCTCAAGCAGGTAGCGCAGATACTGGCGAAGAAGCCGCAGCTGCATCTGTCGGTGCCGGGCCAGTATGGCGAAGCGCTGGATGGCGCGGCGTTGCGCCAGCAGGCGGTGCGCCGCACGGTGCTGCAAAAAGCCGGTGTAACGCTGGCTGCGGATGAACCGGCGGGGCCGCTCGATATCGGCCAGCGCAAAGTGCGCACTGCCTTGCGCGATCTGTATGGCGAGCGCTTTGGCGCAGCGGCACTGGAACAGCAGAAAAAAGCGGCCGAAGCTGCGGCAGGCAGCCCGGCCAGCGGTGCGCAGGGTGATGGCGGCGCAGCGCAGAAACTGCCAGTGCTGCAGCGTATGGCCAAGCTGGTGCAGGGGGAACCGCAGGTGGCAGATGCCAGCGCCTTCTACCAGCAATTGCAGCAGCGGCTGGAACAGCAGCAAGCCTTGCCTGCTGATGCCTTGCGCCAGCTGGGCGCGCAGCGCGCAGCGGGGATACTGGATGCCTTGAAGGAAGAGGGCGTTGCACCAGATGGCGCGCAGGCGGCCGCGCCGCAGGCGGTCGAAGTGCCGGGCGGCGATACCCTGCCGCTGAAACTGGAACTGTCGGCCAAATAATCTAAACAATATGACTGATAGTTCCAGACACGGCAGCAATGCACTGCTGGCTGGCACCGCGCTGCTGGCAAGCCAGATTTCGCTGAACTTGGGCGCGGCCATCGCCAAGCATCTGTTCCCGCTGATCGGGGTGGAAGGCGTGGCCTCGTACCGTGTAGGTATAGCCGCCATCATGATGTTGGCTGTATTCCGTCCGTGGCGCACGCCGTTGACGCTGGCGCAATCAGTCAACGTAGCGATCTATGGCAGTGTGATTGGCCTGATGAATCTGTTGATTTATCGTTCGTTCAGCCGTATCCCGCTCGGCATCGCCGTTGCCATTGAAGTGGCGGGGCCACTGACTGTGGCCGTGCTGTCGTCGCGCCGCCCGCGCGATCTGGTGGCAGTGGCGCTGGCTGCCGTGGGGCTGTACTTCCTGCTGCCTATCTATGCCGGCGACAACCAGCTCGATCCGGTGGGCGTTGCCTATGCCGCCGGTGCCGCCGTGTGCTGGGCGCTATACATTGTGTTCGGCAAACGCGTTTCGGTGATGCATGGCGGGCAGTCGGTGGCGTGGGCCATGCTGGCTGCTTCCGTATTCATTGTGCCTATCGGCGCATGGTATGGCGGCAGCAAGCTGCTCACGCCATCCTATCTGGCGATCGGTCTGGCGATTGCGCTGATGTGCAGCGCTTTACCCTACACGTTGGAGATGCTGTCCATGCGGCGCCTGTCCAATCGTACCTTCAGCATGTTCAGCAGCGCGGCGCCAGCCTTGAGCGCGCTGGCCGGCATGGTGGTGCTGGGCGAAAGCCTGACTGCGATACAGTGGCTGGCTATCGCCAGCATGGTGGGGGCTTCGGTATTGACCACGCTGTCCTGAACCGGAATGGATTAATCCCGTTGCGTAAAAAATCTGCGGCGTAGTGGTTGCCAGCGGGCGTGCGTGTGGGCTAGTATGGATGCCGATGCACTTGCATCAACGTCGCTCGGACGGTTCCGGGCGCTTACGTGAGAACTCCATGACTGATACAAATCCGTCGCGCAGCTTTGCGCGCATAGACCGCCTTCCCCCTTACGTTTTCAATGTCACCGCCGAACTGAAGCTGGCGGCGCGCCGTCGTGGCGAAGACATTATCGATATGTCGATGGGTAATCCGGATGGTGCGACACCGTCCCACATCGTCGAAAAGCTGATCGATACCGTCAAGCGTCCCGATACGCATGGCTATTCTGCTTCCAAGGGCATACCAAGGCTGCGCCGTGCCATCACCAAGTGGTACCAGCGCCGCTATGCCGTGGACTTTGATCCCGATAGCGAAGCCATCGTCACCATCGGCTCCAAGGAAGGGCTGGCGCACCTGATGCTGGCGACGCTGGATCAGGGCGACACGGTACTGGTGCCGAATCCCAGCTACCCCATTCACATCTGGGGCGCGGTCATCGCCGGTGCGAATATCCGCTCCGTGCGCATGACGCCCGGGGTGGATTTCTTCGAAGAGCTGGAACGCGCCGTACGCGAGAGCTATCCCAAGCCGAAGATGATGATACTGGGCTTCCCTTCGAATCCTACTGCGCAGTGCGTGGAGCTGGAGTTCTTCGAACGGGTGGTAGCACTGGCTAGGCAGCACAACATACTGGTGGTGCACGATCTAGCCTACGCCGATATCAGCTTCGATGGCTGGAAAGCCCCGTCCATCATGCAGGTGCCCGGTGCGCGCGAGGTGGCGGTGGAGTTCTTCACGCTGTCCAAGAGTTACAACATGGCAGGCTGGCGCATAGGCTTCATGGTCGGTAACCGCGAGCTGGTAGCGGCACTGGCCCGCATCAAGAGCTATCACGATTACGGCAGCTTCACGCCGGTGCAGGTGGCGGCGATTGCGGCGCTGGAAGGCGACCAGCAATGCGTGAGCGATATTTGCGCCATGTACCAGAGCCGCCGCGACGTGCTGCATAAAGGCCTGTGCGAAGCGGGCTGGCAGGTGGAGAAGCCGAAAGCCTCGATGTATATCTGGGCGCCGATACCGGAAGCCTATCGCCATATGGGCTCGCTGGAATTCTCCAAGCTGCTGCTGGCAGAGGCCAAGGTTTGCGTCTCCCCCGGCATCGGTTTCGGAGAATACGGTGATGGCTATGTGCGTTTCGCCCTGATCGAAAATGAGGCGCGCATCCGGCAGGGGCTACGCGGCATCAAGGCGATGCTGCGCAAGCCTGAATAAATCCGCAGTGAATTTACGCCGCATCAAATCCGGTCTTTGATGCGGCGGCTATGGTGGCGAAGTTACGCAACCGGAGCGACGACCATGTCAACTTCAACTCTTCAGATCTGTGTGCAGCGTCTGCAGGCGCTGGGGCGGCAGGTGGAGCGCTGGTTCGCTCGGCAGGTGTTGCCGCAGCTACTGGCGACGCTGCCGTTGAGCTGCCTGTGCTGGCGGCACTGCGTCACGCTCGACGGCAAGATTGCCCGTCTGCGCGGCATCGTGCAGAAGCTGGACCGCTGGAAGAATGCCATCCGTGCATTTGGCGTTGATCCCAAGGCCCAGCTGGAAATGCTCGATGTCGATCATGCGCTGCGTAGCGAAATGGCTGCTACGCGCGACATGCTGTGGGCCTTGCGCGCCGACTGCATCGAAGTAGAGCGCATGTTCAACCAGTTCGGCTACCGTTCGCGCGGCCTGCAGCGGCGGCAGGCCGCGCTGATGGCCTTACTCGATCATTGCTGCGCTTCGGCCAGCGCGGTGCTGGATGTGCTGGGAGAACATGACGCTGCCGTACTGGCCCGCCTGCGCGCGCAAAGCGTGCAGGCTTAGGCCGCTGCCAGACGTAATCCGCAACCGCCGGCGCTGCAAAGCTGGCGCGCTCACTCGGCTACTCACTCACGCATTCATTCACTCAGCCTGCAGTACGATTTTGCCGCGCGCCCGGTTGCTCTCGATCAGCGCGTGGGCGCGCTTGAGATTCTCGGCATTGATGGTGCCAAAGATTTCTGTCAGCGTGGTGTGCAGCACACCGGTTTCCACCAGTTTTGCCACGTCGTTGAGCAGCCGGTGCTGGGCGATCATGTCGCTGGTCTGGAACATCGAGCGGGTGAACATGAACTCCCAGTGCAGCGATACGCTTTTGCGTTTGAGCAGGCGGATATCCAGGCTGGCCGGATCGTCGATCAGCACTACCTTGCCCTGTGGCGCCACCAGTTCCGCGATAGCGTTCCAGTGCAGGTCGGTCTGGTTCAGGCTCGCCACGTAAGTGACTGGCGGCAGGCCCAGGCGGGCAATTTCCTCATGCAGCGGCTTGCTGTGATCGATCACGTGATGGGCGCCCAGTTCGCGTACCCAGGCCGCTGTCTCGGGGCGCGAGGCCGTTGCGATAACCGTTAGCCCGGTCAACTGGCGCGCCAGTTGCACGAGGATGGAACCTACGCCACCAGCTGCGCCCACCACCAGCAGCGATTTGCCGGTCTGGCCTTTGTCGCGGCTCACTTCCAGCCGTTCGAACAGTAGCTCCCACGCTGTGATGGCGGTCAGGGGCAGGGCAGCCGCCTGGGCGAAATCCAGATTGACTGGTTTGTGGCCGGCGATGCGTTCGTCCACTAGATGCAATGCACTGTTGGTGCCGGGGCGGGTCAGGTCGCCCGCATACCAGACCTGATCGCCGGGTTTGAACAGGGTCACATCCGGGCCGACGGCGCGCACGATGCCGGCAGCATCCCAGCCCAGGACTTTTGCGCCGCCTTCAGCGGGGGCGACATTGCGGCGGATTTTCACATCAACCGGATTGACCGAGACGGCACGCACTTCCACCAGCAGATCGCGCCCCTGGGCGACCGGATCAGGCAGTTCGACATCGATCAGGGCATCGGCTTCGTTGATGGGCAGGGACTTGCGGTAGGCGACAGCTTTCATGACAGCTCCATTGAGGTGGGAATGGGCGTATGATGATTTATTCTGAATCTTTGAAAAAGATAGCGTTCGATGAAATACTTTCAAAGGAATTTTGAAAATTGCTGAGGCTAGATGACCTGACCGTGTTTGTGCGCACGGCTGATAGCGGCAGTCTGTCAGCTGCGGCGCGCGAGTTGTCGATTTCTCCGGCCTTGGCCAGTGCCGCGCTGAAACGGCTGGAAAGTGTGCTGGGCTGGCGTCTGTTTGCCCGCACCACGCGTTCGCTGCGCCTGACGGAAGAGGGTGAAAACTATCTGCGCCATGCGCGCGAAGCCCTGCGCCTGCTGCAGGAAGGGCGGGAAGCCTTGCAGCAGGGGCAGGATACCCCCGGTGGCCTGCTCAAGATTGCCATGCCGTCCGATCTGGGCCGCAACTACCTGATGCACTGGCTCGATGAATTTCAGGCCCGCTATCCGCGTGTCAGTTTCCAGCTCAGCGTGAGCGACCGGGTGTCCGATCTGTACCGGCAGCCGGTGGATCTGGCGATCCGCTATGGCCGACTCGATGATTCCAGTCTGGTGGCCTTGCCTCTGGCGCCCGATAACCGCCGCGTGCTGGTGGCAGCACCGGCCTATCTGGAACGGCAAGGGCCGCTGGCCTCGCTGCAGGATTTACTGCAGCACAACTGCCTGCGCCTCATGGTGGAGGAAGGGATACACGACCGCTGGCAATTCAACTCGGGCGGCGAGCTGCAGCAATTGCATGTGCAGGGTAACCGCAGCGCCGATGATGCCGATCTGGTGCGGCGCTGGGCAGTGGCTGGTCTGGGCATCGCCTATAAATCGCGGCTCGATCTGGCCGACGATATTCGCACCGGACGCCTGCGCGTGCTGCTGCCGGAGATACAGGGCGAAGCGGCCCCGCTGAATATGCTGTGCATGCACCGGCAGCACATTACGCCTACTGTGCTGCAGCTACGTGATTTCCTGCGTGAACGCTGCATGCCGGCTTAGTAAGTTATTAAATCGGCAGGGGAAAGCGCGGTTTAGAGCGCGTTTCTTGCTGAAATGCGCTTAACATAGCCAGACTATTTATCTGGAGAACTTCCGATGACTGAGACCCAGCGCGATATTCTGAGTGCCGGCTTTTCGCTGATCCTGATAGCACTGGCCGCATTCGTGATGCACCGCTTCTTCCTGCCGCTGATCTGGGCTGGCATCCTGTGCGTGGCAACCTGGCCGCTGTATCTGCGCCTGCGGGCGCGCATGGGCGAGCGCGATCTGCTGGCCGCAGCCGTGCTAACCCTGCTGATGCTGGCCGTGTTCGTGGTACCGCTGGCGCTAGGCGTGACGCAGGCGGCCAAGCTGGCACCGGAACTGGCCAGCTTTATCGTCCAAGCCAATACGGACGGCATGCCCGTGCCCGCCTTCGTGCAGAACTTGCCGATGGTGGCCGACTGGGTGACGAACTGGTGGCAGGCCACGCTGAGCCAGCCGCACGGTCTGGCGCATCTGCTGTCCGAGCACGAAATCAATGGCCTGCACTCGGCCAGCGACATGATTAAAGTGGTCGGCGCCGGTTTCATGCATCGGTTGGTGGATTTCGGTCTGGCCTTCCTGTGCCTGTTCTTCTTCTACAAGGATGGCGCTGCCCTGAGCCGCCAGATCCACGCCATCGGCAGCCACTGCGTGAGCGAACAACGCTGGGCCCATTTCTCTGCCAAAGTGCCGACTGCCATACGCGCCACCGTCAATGGACTGGTGCTGGTAGGGCTGAGCGAAGGCGTGCTGATCGGCATAGGCTACGCGCTGGCTGGCCTGCACTCGGCTGCCGTGTGGGGTTTTGTCACCGGCATACTGGCAATTATTCCATTCGGCGCACCCATCGCTTTCCTGAGTGCGGCGGCGGTGCTGGTCAGCCAGGGGGCAGTGGCCGGCGCCATCGCTGTGGCCGTGTGGGGTAGCATCGTGCTGTTCGTTGCCGACCACTTTGTGCGGCCCGGCATGATAGGTAATGCTACCCGTCTGCCTTTCCTCGCCGTGCTGTTTGGCATACTGGGCGGGGTAGAAACGCTGGGGCTGGTGGGCCTGTTTATCGGCCCGGTGGTAATGGTGCTGTTTGTGACGCTGTGGTACGAGGCCAATCTGTTTGATGACGGTAGGCCAGTTGCCACACCCAGGTGAGGAGCGCCCGCGAAGCTGCCGCATCGGCAGGCAGATCGGGCGACTGGGCGGAGCAACTGGCGCCGGCAACCATTAGTGCGCCTTCGACAGAATCAGCAGCCAGCGGCCAAATACCAGCACTTCGAGGTGGCCGGGCTGCACGCCGGTATCGCACTCGAGGATAGGGTTGACCGCGTAGTAGCGCTTGCGGAAGTCACGGCACACCAGCAATTCACGTTTACCCATGCGTACCATGAACGAAGTCGGCAAGTATTCCATACCGAAGCGGGAACCAAAGCTGCTATTCAATGTGGTCATGTTGTTTCCTTTGAATGCGTTGTGTTGATCGAGGAGTTCAGAATAGCATAACTACTGTATGAATAAACAGGTACTGTGTAAATAAACAGTAAATTCGCTTTTTTGTGGTTTTTCCACCAACTTGAACGGGAAGCAGTGTTGGCGCACCAAATTTTCAGTAAATCAGTACGTTTCATCGAGGCAAGGTTATCCCCGGAGGGAGAATTCGGCCTGCATCTGACGGCTGGCGTAGCGCTGGTGGCGCTGGCGATGTCGGTGTTTCATGAACTGGTGGAGGCGGTGGTGGGCCAGTCCGGCATCACGCTGCTGGACCAGCAAGTGGCCGACTGGTTGCACCGCCACGCATTCGAACCACTGACCAGCTTCATGCTGCTGGTGTCGCAAATCCATACAGGCGCGCCGATGGTGCTGATGGTGCTGGCGCTGGCTTATTATTTCTGGCGCATCAAGGCCCGCTACTGGATGCTGGCGCTGCTGGTGGCCACCCCGACCGGCGCGCTATTGAATGTGGCGATCAAATACATCATCCAGCGGCCCCGTCCCGTGTTCGACGATCCGCTGGTGTCCTTATTGACGTATAGTTT